>MDSV01215941.1_pt1 | contig 23973 bp, 17 predicted proteins | sample 810851 | NCBI WGS metagenome assembly MDSV01 (sample SAMN05326640, study PRJNA326480) | marine metagenome | isolation source: seawater | place: Atlantic Ocean: North East | collected 2012 | reverse complement strand
CCTCACCACCCAAGCAAACGTTGTGCGATACCCACTGTACTCTCGACACTTCACATTCATTGTGGGAGCGAATCAGCCGAAGGCTATTCGCGATTACGCAGCATCCATATCACCAGCTGTTTTGCACAATTTCCGAATTGAGATTGCTAAGGTTGACCTCACACCAAAGCTTGAAAGCTCCCGTTTCTTGCTCAATATGGGTTGAATACTTTGTGATCTGAAAAACACACTCTTCAGCATCTGTAAGACTCTCCCGGAACGTACCCAAAACAGAAGTTATTGACTCTGGTGTCACCTTTTTAAGCAACTCTCCATGACTTACCGATCTTGCCGTCACCTTGAAACTCAGAGGGTATCTCGATGTGGCGACGGGGAAATATTCTGATGAATAAATATGAACCTGCTCCCCTTCCTCAGCATTGGCCACCGCACTGTATTCAGGAAATACAGATTCCCGAAGAAGCTTTTCGAACATCGAGATAGATACATCAGATACTTTCACTTCAAACTCCATTTATAGATCGAAAACTAAGGCCAGTAAGCCCTGCATCATTGCACAAGCGTTTAAATCCATCAGTAACAAAACTATGAATCAACTTCTCCTCTTTCATTTTAAAAACATCAACATCATTCAGATTGTCTTCAATGACCTTCAATCCTGACACCCCTAGATGAACACCAGAGTCTATTACTTCGACAGCATCTGTAAGATCAACCACTTGACTGCTTAGAACATGCAACGTATTGAACATATAGTATTGTTTATCGTCGACCTGTACTGGCAAAAACTCACCGGCACCGTCAATGTGATCAGATAGAACCTCATAAGCTCTCTCGTTTAGTAACAGATTTCCGAGAGCCCATATTGAAATATCTGGTATGCACTCTACGTCACCAATGAAGCCACTACCTTTATAGAATCCCCCTTGGGGCTCGACCCAGCCGGGCAATCGAGCTTTTGCCCGAAACCTCTGGCTGTAACCAGGCATTTTCTCGAGTAAATCTTCTACATCAAAGTCAAAAGAGTAGAATGTTTCAAAGTCAGCTTCCAATTGATAAATCATTTTCAAGTATTCTTCTTCAACCAATCGTTGTATTCAGCTTCATCAATCTCTTGTTGAAGCTTAATTTCGTCTTTAATGTTTCCATGTAAGAGTTGAGATCGCACAGTATTGAGAAAAGCTCTGACTTGGGCGTCATCCATCAATGCCCCGATTGAGTGCTCAAGCCAACGATAATATCGTTGCCTATGAATTCTATTATGTCCTATAGCGTCTGGGTAAATTGTTGGTCTGGCGTCAGCCTTTGTTTTAGGCATCCACGTACCGTTGTCAGGATCATCAATTCTTATTGAGAAGTCATCTTCTGAGATCAACAACCGCACTGGAACAGCCTCTCGATGTGTTGCCGAGACGATATGGTGTGCCTCCCAGCGAGGACCTGGTCGGGAAAAACCAGTCACCCTTAGAAATTTACCCAACTTCTCAGATGAGTGGCTCTCACGAAATAGCTCAGCAGCGGTGAGCTGAAACCCTCCTTCACGGTACTCTTCGAGCTTTGCGGCTAATCGGGACCTGTTCATTCTGGAAAATCTCGACTCAACACGCTTGAAGACTTTGTAACTATCATCTCCATGGCTTTTTGATTTAGCATCGGCCATCGTATCTTTTAGTATTTCCTTAATAGCACTCATTTTCTCTATCCCTTGACAATGGAGAAACTGTGTATAATCAAACATGGCAAATAGTATTACAGTCTTGGCAATATAAGAACCCATAATATAACGACACAACCATTTTCCTAGCTGCCTGTGCGGTAGCCAATTGTAGTAACCGCCGCACCCAAACCCAGCGCTGCAACATCGAGTTTCAATTGCAGGTTTATTGGGATAGGCTTTGCACGTGCACCTCGACGTTTCAGGTTTCAGTTGCAGGTTTATTGGGATAGGCTTTGCAACAGGGCGAGCCATGTATGAGCCAGAAGACTCTGGGTTTCAGTTGCAGATTTATTGGGATAGGCTTTGCAACTGGGAAAACGTCAGAAATGAGCGTAACCGGGAGGGTTTCAGTTGCAGGTTTATTGGGATAGGCTTTGCAACGGCACAGGTGCGCTACTTCCGAAGAATATCAACGTTTCAGTTGCAGGTTTATTGGGATAGGCTTTGCAACCGCCAGCGATGACGGTTTCGACGATGGCTTCATGTTTCAGTTGCAGGTTTATTGGGATAGGCTTTGCAACCGATTTTCTCGCGCCATACCAGCGCCATAATGCGGTTTCAGTTGCAGGTTTATTGGGATAGGCTTTGCAACCGCCCCAACCGTAACAACGGGAATAATAACGGTGTTTCAGTTGCAGGTTTATTGGGATAGGCTTTGCAACATGAAGTATCTCACAACACCGTCACGTTCAGGTATGTTTCAGTTGCAGGTTTATTGGGATAGGCTTTGCAACATAAAGCACGGCAAAGCGTTGCGAGTGGACAAGCAGTTTCAGTTGCAGGTTTATTGGGATAGGCTTTGCAACGATCTGGGTCTGCCCGGAGGGGCTGGGCTATTCGCCGTTTCAGTTGCAGGTTTATTGGGATAGGCTTTGCAACCGTTGTCGTACATCTTGCTGGAATCCCAGAGCAGTTTCAGTTGCAGGTTTATTGGGATAGGCTTTGCAACAGGGTTACTCGGCTTCGGAGATAGCGGCTCAGACAGTTTCAGTTGCAGGTTTATTGGGATAGGCTTTGCAACATGGTTAGCCCCACCGGCCCGGATGGCAGTGTTGCGTTTCAGTTGCAGGTTTATTGGGATAGGCTTTGCAACATACAGGCGCATGCTACCCGGTGACATGCCCGTTGTTTCAGTTGCAGGTTTATTGGGATAGGCTTTGCAACGCAAAGTCGCCAGGCTGCACACCATGCTTACCGTAGTTTCAGTTGCAGGTTTATTGGGATAGGCTTTGCAACTCCCAGGCAGGCGACCAGTGCCATCAGTTGGCCGGTTTCAGTTGCAGGTTTATTGGGATAGGCTTTGCAACACGTCTACCTGTACGAAGCGATTGGTGGCTGGTTGTTTCAGTTGCAGGTTTATTGGGATAGGCTTTGCAACTTGTTTAACGTTCAGCACGGTCTGCGCTCAGGGGTTTCAGTTGCAGGTTTATTGGGATAGGCTTTGCAACCCCTCCCCTAACCCTATGATTTTAAAGGGTTTTACATTGGGGCGTGAAGCTGAATTGTTCGCAAAGTGTGCATTTGCCTCAAAAGGGTTGCTTTTTGCGAAAAATCGGGGATACTGGTCTGACCTATCCCAATAGGCCTGATTGAAGTCGTCCACGGGCGAGCTGAAATCATCTAAAATCATGACTGACTCCGGCACCTGCTTCGGCATCCGGAGTTTTTCTTTTTGTGAGCCATGCTAATCGTCCCGATCTGCGCAAAAGTTCAGGTATTCACACTGCCCACATTGTTCTGCTGACGCCGGTGAATCGGGCATCGAGCCACCATTCAGCAACAGCCTGACGCTCGACAGCATGGTTTCAACTTGCCTGCGAAGTGCCGCCGATAATTGAACTTCAAAAGTTTTGCCTCTATCCCCGTACAGAATATATAGGCCCGCTACCGGTTTATGGAATTGCTCTTCCGCTGCAATCGCATAAGCAGCCACTTGGAAGATATGGCCTTTTACGGGTTTATGCTCAGAGATTTTAAACTCAACCAGATATAGCGACGCCGCCGTTTCAAGCATCATGTCAGCAATACCGTGACAACCAAGTTTTTGAGAGCGAACATAAACGTCGCTTAGAACCCTGGCAGCCTCCGCGATACCAAAACGAGACAGGTTGCGGCGACGTGACAACATGGTCTGGCGCTGATGATGATCGACCCCCTGCTTCATCCATGGCTTCTCTGTCAACTGGAGTTGCATCACTTCCTGAAAATACGGAATACGCGGACAAAAACAATATTGCCTTAACAAACTGATTGGAATGGTTGATTCAGATAACGATGTGGCCATCGGCGGAGATAATTCTGAAGTGGTCATAGCCAACTCCTTTTTTCAAACGCTTTTCATCAAGATCTGTAGGCATCCAGAAGACCCTGTCTTCTCCACCATCCATGTGTTTATTGACATAGCGTTCGAGTGCTTTTAGTTCTGCTCTGCTCAGCTCGCCAATAAAGATGGACTTCTGGATCGCAAACAATCCCATATCCTTGAGAAAATCAGCGAACTTTCGACGGGTTTTATTTGACACAATGTCATAGCAGACGAGGTACTTGGTATATAGAGCCACAATATTCACCACTTGAAGCGGTACGGCTGATATCGCTTTTCACCCATTACACTTGCCGCCAGTCGATAAGCCTGACGTTGCATAATGGTATCAAGACGCAGTCTTTTACCGTGGTAAGGGTATCGTGTCGCAATACACTCCTGTATCGCCTTACTCAGTCGCCGTTTGAGCTTCGGCGTAATATCACTTTCGGCTTCAATAGCGGAGCGCATGGCAACGACCTGGCGGTCAACAACCCAGGCACGGTATTCTTCCATCATATCCAATACCAGTGCTGGCTTACCCGCACGCTCCTGATGCAGAAATCCCGAATATAATTCGAAGCCGGCATTATCCAGTGCAGCCCAGATATAGCTCGTCAGAAGGGTGTATCCATAGTTCAGCAGTTTATTACTGAGTGTGGTCGCCCCTCTCCCCTCTCTTTCAGTAAAGGTATTGCCCAGCCAGCCCGAAGCTTTCATATGCTTCCAATAGGCCGCTGCCGCTGCACCTTCTATCCCCATGATCTCCGATCGCCATTCTGACCGGGTTCTCCAATCGGTATCTTTCAGGCGTCTCGCGAGATCAGACATGCTTTCGGCGACCTGCTTTACCGCAGCCGCATGTTGCTTGTGATATTTAGCGAAATACAGGAGTACAGCCCGTTGATTACGGATTTTTCCGAAAATCATTCCCGCAGCAACCGCTCTGGATTCTGGCTCTGCCTGAAAGAGAAATTGCTGACGCCGGACATTAGCAATCGCATGTTGATGTCTGCCTGTCACTGCAGCCACTGCCAGACCTTTCCAATCAAGAAAGAAAAGTCTTATTCCCCTGGCTGCGCAAGCAGTAATCAGGTTACTGGAAAAGCTTACACCGTCACGAGCGATAGCAACGCTTCGCAGGCGAGATAACGGCGTTTCGAGAATTATGCTGGCGTCATCCCTGACAACCAGCCGCTCTCCGGTTACACCGACAAACTGACCATAATCAGCAATCGTCAGATGTCGCATGGCTCAGTCTCGTTAACTGCTTCACGCTCTGCCAAGAGTGCCTTGTCGTAACACTGATTCATCGCGGCAGAACTGCTTTCTACGATGTACCAGTAGTTAACGACATCCCCGACCTTCGAAATAAACAGATTCGATCTTGGTTTTCCAAGAACGTCGATGCCATGCGCCTTTTGAAATTTAGCGCCATCCACTTTAATTTCAGAAGGTATTTCGAATGGGGATTGCAGCTCTACACCACTCTCTTTTAACCATGCCTTAAAATCAGCTAGAGCCTGACTGATTGAGACATAGCGCCGATCTTTAGTGCCAGGAGCCATTGAGACTGACAACACACGTTCATCCGTTGTGTCTAAGCATTTCCAATCATCGAAGTATACTTGGTGCTCTGGAACAGGCTGATAACGCTCGCCAATCCCAACGACCGAAGAGTCACGCAGCGCTGGAATAGCGACCGCTTGTTTCCAGTTGACACCTGTTTCGTTTACTGCGAATCCGCTAGAACCGGTTCCCTCGATACTCATGAGTTGCCAGATACTTGAACCGTTCGGAGCAGTTCTTTTGATTCGATAACCACCAGATGGACTATCCACTACAGGTAGCGAATACACTCTTCGCGTTTTACTGTGTGGGCGGGAAGATCCTTCACCAAAGTATTTTTTACCTATTTTTTGCCAGTTAATGCCTGACGCTTTTTCCCCAACGTGGGATTCTATTTCTGGAAGAAGGAATAGTTCTTTCCATTGCTCAATCGCCGGATGAGCGACTTTACCCTTTAGCTTGCCCAGGCCTTTAACGTTAACGTCAACTTTCACATCAAAGTCTTTTGCCTTTACTACATCTCCTGGATTTTTGAGCGTGTTCTTCTGCGCGTCAATCAGACGCGAGCTGATATCCTTCTTCGCCGTAGAGTATCTGAGGGCATCAAGAATATCTGCCTGACGTAGCTCCACCTCAGAGCATGGGCCCTTTGCCACACTCTCGAAGTGCTTAAAGGCTTTTTCTTTATCAATATCTACCTGTACAGGGCGAGAGCTAGCTAGGGCGGTATCGACATTCAAGGTCTCCTTGGCAAAGGGAGCGATAAGCTCTAGTAATCCACGAGTCTCCTTGCCTTGCCATTGCACAGAATTGCTTACCAACGAGAAGCCGGATTCGATTCCTTTCTCTGAAACCCAGGTCGTCAGAAATGACTCTGCATAAATCCCCTCTTTGAATAATGGCTGACTGGATATGTCATCTTTACGATAACGCGGTTTTCTTTCAGTCCAATTTACATCGACTTCAGCAGGTAACGCCTGTGCGAGCCATTCGGAATCTTCCATCAAACCTGCGCCCTGTGCCAACGCTTCATGCAGGCCTTCAGCGGCAGCAACTGAAAATGCACAATAAGCATCTATGGCGTGAGACCCTACGCCCTGCCGATTTCCTTTGACAGTTTCAGGCTTTGCGACTGCAAGCCCCGAGCGAACCAACGATGTTTGCTGAGCATCCGCTTTACACAGATCAAAGACGAGAGTGTTACCCGTGTCAGACTGCCATGATTTCAACTGGCCTCTAAGAACACTGATCAGTTTTCGAGCCAGCCATGCTTGTGTGCCGTTCACTCGCGCGCTCTGTTGAGTTGCCAGGCGCCTGAATACTTTCTCAAATGCCTTTGAATTGCGCTCCAGAAATAAGGCATGACGGACATCCCTTTTCTGATCACCTGCTAGCTCCGAGAATAGGAAGTCTTTCTTAATAGTAGCCACAGACGCTTCGATAACCTGGGTTATCTTTGCCGAATCTGACGTCCCATAGACGGCCTTGAGGTAGTTGGGTGCTAAATCAGAAATCCCGTAACGTTGGTCTTTCTTTTCCTGATTGCCACGGCGGCTGGCGTAGATAAGATTGGCTTCGCTATTGAAGATTGTGCCTGACGCATCACGACTATATGAGCGTGGAATGATGTGGTCCAGCTCAGCATCTTTATCCAGGGTTGTTCCCTTATATGGGCACAGGCCACTTCCGCCCTGCCTGATACGTTCATTTTTTTCTTGCCACTTTTCCAGTTGCTTCTCACCCAGCGATAATAACTTTTTTCGTTTCGCCCCATCTTTTTTAACATCTGCAAGTCCAATACTGAACGTAAAGCGGTTTTCTTCTACTACCACCGGGATGTTAATTTCAGAATCTCTGACACCTGATTCTTTTATCTGCTCTACTTTCAGCATCGCTATTTCATAAGCCTGACGTTCGAGCAAGCGCCTCAACACACCATCGAATGGTCGAGAGCTGTCTGCCGGTAAGCGCGAACAACGTGCGGCCTCCTTATCGTCCACCGGGATCATTGTCATACGCCATGCAAGCTCCATGTGTGCAGCAGCACTGACCTTTGAGAATCCGTTCCGGTCTGTTTCTATCAAGGTGTACAACTGAGCAAGTGAAAAGCTATTGCTCAATCTTTGTTTCTGGGTTTCGGTCGCAGAAATTGAGTCAGCAATAACATCTACTGCTTTCTCGACTTTAACCAGAAGCTGCCAAATCTCTTTATCCAGACCTTTAAAACTCTTCTCTGCGCCTGCTTCGACCGACGCCCGATATCGCACAGACTGGACGTACATATTGAAGAGGTTGCCATTCTGTTTTCTAAGGTCTTCGGCAGCTTTACAAATACTCTTTACCGTTGATGGGCCATGAACTTTCTTCGTCCATACGTCTGACAGAAAGGTGGTCAGTTCTTCAGCGTTCATTTCAACGCCAAGAATATTCCCTACTAACCGATTCAGAATCTTTCGTTTTGAGGGAGGGTTAATATCCGCTTTTTCAAGCAGTGATGCAGACTCCTGCTCCCAGATACCACTTTTTGCGCGTTCCACTTCCCGGTAATACTTCTGAGTGAGATCAAGAAATTTTTCTGTATGCTGATCTCCCAGATCCTGCTTCAGACTCCAGCGGAAACTATCGAGTTTTCCTGACTTGAAGTTCTTTGATATCGCCCGGAGTGCGTAGTTATCGTGAATCTTACTCCGATCCAACAGGCGCTGAAGAAAGTAGCTGTCTGCATATAAAGACGTATCAGTCAGGCGCTGCTTATTGGTTATCAAACGTGAGCGGCGGTCAGTAAACTCAAGAATCGGCGCGATGCCTTCTGCCAGTTCCGGGTTACGCTTGCGCAGATTATTAACCCATATACGCCACTGTGAGCCATATTGCTCGTTCAGTGACTGGGGGTTAAGCCATAAGGTCTGGTCTTTTGGTGGTCGACGGTTATTCTGATCTTCATAGGGTGGTATCGTCAGATCTGCATCTATCGTCATCAACGCCGTCAGAATATCTTCTGATGGATGAATCACTTTTAATGCATTGTTACGATTAACCCGTGTTTCTTCGTCTACATGCCAGTTTTGCAGCCAACGAACATATACCGACTTAAAGCGCTCTCCGTCGTAGTAATCTGCGCCCTTCATTGCTGTATCGTTGAAGTACCATCGCAGCGCTCGCAACTGTAGATTGCTGATGTTGCCGATAAGATTCTTGAGAGCGGAAGCCCCGAACTTAGCCCGTAGCTCCGCCAGGCGAGAATCCTTCAAAACCTCGTTACCTATCGCTTCAAGGTATTTTCGACGGTGCTGATGACCAAAGTCGATACTGTTCAGCAGCTCGGACACCGTTGCCTGTAAAACCCCATAGGCTTTCAGAAGATCAACTTTCTCATCTTCTGCGTTTTCGAATAACTGCTTCTTAGCTTCGCGATTGTTTAGATTAAATTTCTCAGTAGCTGCTAAATCACGAAGTTTGGGTATATCTTCCAGTAGTTCTTCCAACTGTTCAGATATAGCAATGCTACTGACGAAAAATTCTGGGAACTCATTGGCGATCCAAGAAGGAGGAACCGTCTCGAGAGGTCTACGATCAATCTCGGTCTCTATTCTGTTATAGCCCCTACGGTTCAGCAAGCCATTCAAGGCCTCAAGTTCTGAATCATTCAGTTTGTACGACAGCCCTTGTGTAAAGGTCACTTTCAATAAACGCTTCGCAAGCTTTCTACGCTTGTTGGAACGTATTCGGTGCCGGGTGGCAGTCCGCCCCGCCTGCGACCAAGTCATCTTGCCTCCCTCTTCTGGCATAACCAGTGTGGTCAACTTGCCATGATGCTGAGCGAGGCTTTCACCAAAAGGGTATTGCGCCATATACAGGCCTGTATAAAGACCACCAAGGTCAATCGCGATTGGAGAGATGATTTTAAAGTCAGTCATCGTAAGTTCCTTTTCTCAATTTCTGTCATTTTTTGATTAATCTACGGTGTGTTCAACCACTGTACAAACGCACATGTCGGATTTTCCAACAGGTTAACGCACTCTCAGATCAGTATGTTCTGTTTTAAGCTGCTCACTTTGCCAACGGTAATAGTTCAGTTACGACTTGAGCCACTTCGAGATATCGGCTTTCAAGCTTGCCGTTCTTTACCAGCCACGCAGCCACTTCAGGCCAGTAGTACACGGCCGAGCCACTGCTGATACCAAAGTGCGGTGCCGGAAAGCTCGCTTCTAACTTTTTACCACGCTGGCCGTTTGCCCAGGCGCGCAGCGTTTTGATCGGTAACTCACTGAGATAGGCCACGGATGCCAGTGTCACATATCCGCCCTGCTCTGAGTGAGCAACCTGACACCCGGCGGCTTCTACGTTGGCGATGGCTGTGGCCACGGCGTCGCGCGCGCTTGCGGCTTCACGGTCAAACTCCAGATACGCCGTTCGGCCGTTGAAGCAAAGGGTGGCGTCGTCACACCCTGCTTCATATAAACGATCTTCCAGGGCGTCTGACTCGGTATAATCACCCTTCAAGATCAACGTAATGTGATAGATATCCACCGGTGGCTCTCCTACAGGACTACAGTCCTGCACTGTTTTCTGTATCCGCTTAGCATGATTGGCTGGGCTTGGCAGCGTACTTCAGACACTGATGCTGTGCACTGTATATCCGGTAATGCCACAACGCAGCTTGCAACAGCAATGAGCAGGGTTTACTGACTCAACCAACTTCACCTTAGCAAAATCGCATCCATATGGATGCACTCCTCGCAATTGACTAAGGCTTCACCGTTTCCAGCATGCTTTTACCAATAAGGTTCAACTGCCTCAGCCGACTCCGGCGTTAACATGACTTGCTGAGCTTCACTCTTATCCCGTAAACGATCCAGCCCCAGATGGCGCATCACATAAATCACGTTGGCTGCCCGTACGGAGTAACTTCGCGTGTAGCGCCCTTGTTGGTCTTGGGTCATGCAAAAGTCAAACGCGAGCGCCGCTTTTTTGTTGTCTTTGAGGCGAATGTCAGGTTCGATGGTCACGTCGACGAAAGTATTCCATTTGTGGTCTTGCTGGGCTGTTTTGTCCGCTGCGCCTTCGTCGTTGTAGACCTCTTTTATACGGGAGAGTACGTAGTCGCGATACTCCTGATTCTTTTCGCACCAGGCGCGGGCATGCCAGCGCATGCCGTTGTGTACTAGGTTATGAGGGCTGATGATGCGGTCTTCGTAGTCGGTGCTACTTACCGATAGGTACGATATATCGAGTCTGCGCTGCTGACGAATGGCACTGAGTACGTGCCGGACAATCTCTGGCTCAGGATGGCGCTCAAACTGTCGCATCGGGAACATGTCTGCCGATTGCAGACCTGTGGTGTTTTCCGGCAGGTCCATAGCCTGAAATCCAATCAGGTATTGTTCGAGGCTGCCGTTTGAATACTGCGGCACAAAATCACGCGATGGTTCATAGCCTTTGGTACTGGCGTTGTAGTTAAGATTGCCGGGACTGGCGTGATCGTATTTTTTTATCAGGCTACTGGCGAGGTCTCGCCCGATGCCGAATTCCTGCATCAGATGCGAGGCATTGATCTGCCCTTCCCAGAGTGCCCGAAGCTCGATGAATCGAAGTATTAACTGATGCTGATAGGAAACTTGTTTGTCCATACGTGCTGTCCGTAGCCGGTTATTAAAGGTCAGCTTATCAGCTGAAATGCAGGAGTGCATACGTCGCAACTGTCAGGTTATGTTTGATCTGGGGGGGAAAATGGAGGAAGTGGTGATGCACGCTATTGAATTATTGTCGGGGAGAAGCTCCCCTCCTACAGGGGGTAAGTAGCGTCGGTTGTGTAATACCGAGGATTTCGTAATCGCGAATAGCCTTCGGCTGATTCACTCCCACAGAGAGAAGAGGTAATTTGCTCACTCAAGGTGATTCCAATCCAGATATCAGAAGGCGCGGCTCTGAAGATTTCGCGCATAGCCAGACAAGCTGGCTGAAGCGCTCCTACATGGAGGGAGGAGTCGTAACGGGAAGAGCGTGCGTGTCGGGGAGAAGCTCCCCTCCTACAGGGGGTAAGTAGCGTCGGTTGTGTAATACCGAGGATTTCGTGATCGCGAATAGCCTTCGGCTGATTCGCTCCCACAGAGAGAAGAGGTAATTCGCTCCCACAAACGGGAGCCGAGGCTCCCGTCTATTGCTACTGGTGTGAATCAGCGCTTAACGCGGTGCACAGCCAGCGCCTGTGCTGTGGTTACAGCCATCGGCATCAATAAAGAGCTGGGTTGAATACTCTTCAATCGGCAGCTTCTGAACCTGCTGGCCGTCTTCAGTCAGTGCCTCAACATAGTTGATAAAGCCCTGCGCGTATTCGGTGTAGGTATCTTCATAGTTACCTGCATCAAACGGTACGCTGAAGGTGGTGTAGCCATCCTGACCTGACGCGATAAAGTCGTTGGTGACTACGCGATAGGTTGCTGCTGGGTTAATGGCAGCCCAGATGCCTGCAACCTGCGAGTTCACCTCGACATTGCTGACACGGCTACCTTCTGCCTGTGAAGCATCAATGTCATAGCGCAGACCGGACGCATATGGGTACGAACCACTTGAACCGTCGTTATCAAGGAAGTTAGCCAGCGCATCTTCGAGGACGTCGATGATCTGTTGGCCTGTCATATCGAGAATCACCAAGGTGTTCGAGAAAGGCAACAGTGTGAACGCATCAGCAATGCTTATATCCCCGGCGGCCAGATCGACACGAACACCACCGCCATTCTGAATGGCAATATCCGCAGTTGGCGTTACTGTCAGGAAGGCTTTAGCAACCACGTTTGAGATATCAGAACCATTTTCGTAGGTCGCTGAGCTATCACAAATCGTAGAGCGCCCCTGTCCCGGAATTCGCTCAAGGCACAGGTCTTCTGCGTTAGTACCAATCACTGTCTGTTTCAGCACATCGACGTCTTCATCGTATACATCCAGAATAGCCTGAGTGGTCGCATCTGGGCGGATAGCAACGATTTCGTCCTCTTTCGTCAGAGCCGTTGTCACTCGAGTAACATCGGCACCAGTAAGGGTGCGGGTTTCTTCCTCGTTATATTCATACTCGAAGGTGGTACTGATCGGCATATACGGCTGACCAGCACATGCCGTGACATTACCGTCTGTATCGAAGTCAACATCCAGTTTGCCCATCAGGTGGGCGTATTCCCACGCCTGTACCACACAAACGGTATTACCACCCGCGTCGGTGACAACCGTTGGGTATTCGCCCTGTGTATTAAAGCCCAGCTGTGAGAAGGTCTCATCGCCCAGCAAGGTATGAGAATCACCACCAACAATCACGTCAACGCCATTAAGTGCCGCGGCCAGTTCGAGATCATTGGCGTACTGATAATGGGTCATCAGGATGATTTTATTTACACCCATGCCAGTCAGTTCATCGATGTACTGCTGAGCGGTTGTAGTTTCGTCAGAGAAGGTCGTGCCGTCGTCCGGGCTTGATGAGTTCTTCGTTTTACCCGCAATATCGATGCCGATGATGCCGATTTTCTGACCTTCACGTTCAACGATGGTGTAAGGCTCAATGTAGCCTTCAGCGATGGCTGAGCCTTCTGCCGGGTTAACGTTCGCTGCCAGTGTTGGCGTTACACACGCAGAGGAATTGAGAGAATCAAGGAAGTTCGCCAGACCGGTATCGCCGTCATCAAACTCGTGGTTACCGAGAGCAAAAGCATCAAAACAGATCTGGTTCATCATGTCGGCGTCAGCACGACCTTTGAACAGCGAATAATACAGGGTGCCAGTAATGGCATCGCCTGAATGCAGCTTCAGAACATTATCTGACTGCATGTCCAGGCTGTTGAACAGGCTAACCATCATAGGAAAGCCGCCGTAAGTGACATCCACTTCTGCAATGGCTCCACCTTCGGCACCTGTTTCAAACCCCAGCTCGGACACATCAAACCCAAATGACTCAGCTTCAAGGTGTGAGTGATGATCATTCATGTGCAGAATGCTGATCGACATGGAGTTATCTTCGTTCGATGGTGCTTGCTCGCCCTGCTCGCCTTGCTCACCTTGGGGGCCCTGAGGGCCTGCTGGCCCTTGAGCGCCATCATTTCCGTCTTCACCGCCACATGCAGAGAGACCTGCGACCATGGCTGCCAGTGCTGTAAGTTTCCACACTTTCATGATTAAACCTTTAATGCGTTTAGTTGATAAAATTCACCAACACATTAAGAACGAACGCTTACCATCCGGTGACAGTCATCTGGCAAATCCGTGACAGAAGGATTTCAGATTAGTGACAAGCAGTGCACCACTGATCTGTATCAACTTTTTTGCATTGCCCCTCTTGGAAGTGAAAAATCCTGCCTTATATAAGAAGTAACCGAACGGAAAAGCACGATCCCGGGAGTGCTTCATCCGCCAGGCGAAACCTTTAAATGCGCAATGCGCACGAGTGTTTTATTTGGTGTGGAGAAACTTCTATGACTCATTTAATTAATCGTTCATCTCTGTTTGATGATCTGTTCCGCGATGTTGCATCTGGCTTTTACGTAAAACCGCTTCATGGTGATGCGTTACCTAAGAGCGTGAAGGTTGATGTCACTGATGCTGGTGAAAATTACCTGATACATGCCGATATACCCGGCGTATCAAAAGAGGATATTCATGTTGATATCGATGGCGCACAGGTATCAATTAAGGCAGAAATTAAACAGGAAGACAGTACGTCCGATAATCAACGCGTGCTGCACAGCGAACGCTATTATGGTTCGGTATCGCGTAGCTTCGAGCTGCCACAGGACGTCGATATTGAAAGGTCCGCAGCGGAGTATAAAGATGGCGTCCTGCAACTGACTTTACCGAAAAAAGTGCAGCAGGAATCTCAGCGTCGCCTGACCATTAACTGACCCGAAATATTGGCCATTCAGGCCGCTATAGAAAGTAGTGGCCTGGTACTTTTCTACAACCTGGACCAAGTATCTTCTATCAGGACAAAGCCTCTTCCAATTGACTGAGTAATGGGTAAGAATGAGCCATTATTTTGACACAAGGTCTCCCGGTGGCAGGGTTACGAGAAAGGAAACTGGCGATTACAGCAGACCTTCATTGGTCGCTGGAAGAAATGAGGGCGAAGGAACTCGGCAAGCAGTTTCTTCTGAACCTCAGTGAGTTTCTTCCCGTATACAGCCCAGCCCTTCGTCAGGTGTACTCTGACTACGATACTTACTTCACAAAAACCTCAGTGGTCATTCTTCCTGACCCTGCCGACTTTACGGCCACCTACTCTCACATCCCAGAAAAATCGGTAAAAGCGACGGGCCTGTTACTGCATCCGACGCCTGATGGTGTTGGTGTTAATCTCAGATTGAAAAATCAGAAATCCAGAACACTGCCCTTAGAAACTGCCTTTCAGCTCGTTCGCAAACAACTCCGCGGCCCGTTTCTTCCCGTGGTAAAACGTGGCGACCTCAGAGACTTTGATCAACTCACGCCTTGTCTGCATCTCAATGCGTTAGCTTTGGGTAATGCAGACACTCTTTCGCGGTTCGAGCGTATTGATATCGCCAACGCGCTGGAGGAACGGGTCGAGGAGCTGGTATTAGCCGCTCATTTGCTCGGAGTTTAGAAGCCCTTTGGCCTTTACTGTTCTGGCCTTTATCGCGGATAGCAGAGTAGTTAAGAAGAGTACTTAAGAAGAGAAACAAAAAAGCCGCTGCATTGCTGCAGCGGCTTTTTAAATTCTGGTAGGACTACCCAGATTTGAACTGGGGACCTCTACCATGTCAAGGTAGCGCTCTAACCAACTGAGCTATAGTCCTGAAGTGGTGCGTATATTACTCAGGCGCTTAGCATTACGCAACCCTTTCTGAAGAAATTGCATACGAATCAGCAAGATAGCGCCATAAGCATTCTGCAACCCACACTAGACGCCGAGAATAACCTCTGGCTTGTCTCCTTTCTGAGGCGCACAGACCGTGACCCGGCCCGATAACGACTTATCGTTTTTGTCCTGCTTCTCTGCCAGATACGCCTTCACGGCCGCACCGCGCTTAACGGCCTCGCTGTACCAGGCGTCACCCCATGCCGCAACTTCCTGCTCGCTTGCAACCGGGCAAGCCTGTAATTCCAGCTCTGGCTTGTTCGACATCATCTCAGCCACGGTATCCAGATACGCAATATGCTCTTCATTCAACTCCAGTTGCTGCGGCTCATAGTTGAGGTCATTGAGACGAATCGCAAACAGTTGATCACCGGCGAACGATGCCAGGCTGATGAGCTGACCGTATGGCACGAGAGACTGCTTCAGATAGTAGAGAGTCGCCGTGCGCAGCGCTTTGCGACTGACCTGACTGATAACGTCATTGATGCCCACGTCTGGCTGACTGATATCGCCCGACAATGGAACGTCGATGCGGATATTGTTGTTATCGTCTTTCAGCACTGACAGTGCCGTTTCAACCGGCATGGATATCTGTTTGCTCAGGCGGTCGATAGTTTCTTCATCTGCGGGCTCAAACTTGCTGTTCTGCAGCTTAATCAGCACATTACCTCCGAGCTGACCGTCGGTAATACTGATGATTGAGTCAACGCCTAACATGCCTTTTTTAAGTCGATAACCCATGGCGTCGACGAGGTAAGGGTTGAAATCGACCAGGTTGAGCTGGTCGATATCGACCTCAAGCTTGCCCTCTGGATAATCCCCTTTCACGCCCATTTTTCCGCTGGCACGGATACGGTTGTAGGTATCCAGAGCAAGCAACAATGTCAGGTCAACGCCACTTTCGAGCTGCTCGGTATCAATTGCTCCCGTCGAAAGCTCCAGTACTTTACCGCTGGTATTTACCGTCGGTGTTACCGCTTCATCGGTCCAGTTGAAGGTTGTAGCGGGTATATCATCGCCCTCTGTCAGCAACTGAATACCGGCAATCTGAACTCTGAAAGGCACCGCTTCGGCAGCTGTCTCATCCGTCGTATCTTCAGTGGCGGACGAATCTGTACCAGAGCCAGACTCAGGAGTTGCCTCTGCCTCAGCTTGAGGAACACCTTTAATGCTGCCGTCTGCAAGACGGGTCACGTTAGACACCAGCCCGTAAAACTGATGTACGCCTGATGCAAAACCCGACGGGGTCGCCGTAATATCGGTGATCTGATAATGCGCCAATGACGCCAGCGGCACTTCTTCACCCGGCGGTGTCACGCTCAGTGCATTCAGTTCCAGAGAGGATACTTTCTGCTCATCTGCATTTGCCAGAACGCCGATAACCGTCAGGTTACCCAGTTGCAGAACACCAGCTTCAGGGTGACGCGCCCTTAAGGTGTCGAGTGCGGCACGGCCAATATCAGCAACAGGCTGAGTAGAGAGTCCTTCGACTCTGACTTCTGAAGTAGTAAAGGCCGCAAGCGATAACTCCGGGAACCCGGCCAGGTTGCCACTGAAGCCTTCGAGTGAAAGTTCTTTAATCAAGACGTCATCTTCACTGGCGCGCCAGCTCACCTGGCTCAGCATTAACTGGTCCAGTTGCGCTTTCTCATCATCCGGTAACTGAGCCTGCACATTTTTCAGTAGTAAAGATCTGAGACCTGCGGTCATACCACTTTCGCCCAGATTGAAAGATGCACCTTTGATATCCAGCGCATTGAATTCCACGCCTTCAATACCCGGTGCATCGAGTGCCAGTGCAGTCAGCGATATATCACCCGAAATATTTGGTTGGGTTAACACCTTCTGAGCCTCTGCCTGCAAACGCAGAGTGACTGGAGAACGCAATACCAGAGAATCCTCGCCAATGGCGACGCTCAGCTCGCGCAGAGTGACATCTAAAGTGAGAGGCGTTGCATCGTCGGTTGCCGAATTGAACAAGCCCGTCGATAACTCACTTAATTCAACGGTGACTGCCAGCCCGGCTTGCTGCCACTGAATCAAGTCATCTGTGAGCGATATATCGTCGACCCGGAGTGACCAGCCTTCAGGAAGAGGCCCGGAGCTGCCTGTCTGATCACTCTCCTGGTCTCTATTTTGGTCACTATCCTGATCACCTGGTTCATTAGCTGATTCACCGTTGTCAGGCGTTGCTTCCTCAGCCTGGTCAGAGCCCGGCAGAGTGATACCCGCCAGGGAAAGCCCTTCCTCGGATTGCTTTCCGCGAAACTTTAATCCGCTCACACCCACGGATTGAATATGGATTGTCTGATCGAGCAACGCAGAGAGGTTGACGTTAATACCGATAAAATCAGCGCCGACCTCTGCCTCTGAATCCTTAACGGGATAGACCGCACTGACGTCCCGCAGCTCGACTTCGCCGGTGAAGGGTGACAGCGTCCAACCACCAATAAGAAGCGACTGCCCTTCTCCCTGCTCGGCATACCATTGCTCGACGTAGCGCAGCGCAAAGAAAGGAGCGGCAACAAACACCAGCAGGTAAATACTGACCAGAACCGCAACGAGTATCAGCGGCAGCTTCAGCCACAAGGGAGTTTTAGCCCGATGACGAACATGCTTGGGATACTTTTTCTGCGCCTTTTTCTGCGCTTTTTTCTGCGATCCTGTTAATGCGTTCTGTTGCGCATTATCTTCTGTTTTTCGACTGTCATTCATAGTGCGTCGTTATTGCTCCAGAGCGCGTCTCTAAGGCCGCTTGCTCTTTCTGTTCTGGAATTCAAAGCCTGTTGCCAGCAGGCGTTCCCTACCTGACACCAGAATTGTTTTCTCGCTCGGGTAATGGCCGTATAGACCAACTCCCGCGTAATCACCTGCTGCCATTTTTCGGGTAAGAGAAGCATCACAGCAGAAAACTCAGACCCCTGGCTTTTGTGTACCGTCATGGCGAATGCCGTCTCGTGATTAGGCAGACGACCCGGCGAGAGGAAACGTAAGCCGCCCTCCGCATCGCGGAATACAACACGCTCCTGCCCTTCGTGCCTGAGCATAATGCCGATATCCCCATTGTACAGGCCAACATCATAATCGTTGCGGGTAATCATGATTGCGCGCCCCGGATACCAAAGCTGGCTGGTGTCTGACAATAAACCAGCTCTGTTAAGCAGACGTTCAATTCGTCGATTAGTTTCTTCAACCCCGACTGGTCCACTGCGCAATGCCACCAATACCTGAAACTGGTCGAACGCATCTAGAATCCACTCTGGCGAGGCGCCGTCTTCTATCAGGCGACAATACTGACGATAACCCTCAACAACGTGCGCCTGCCACTCTTCAGAATCTGCCGCTAAGCGCACTGCATCAGCAAAAGCCGGGTCCTCTAACACCTGATCAGCTTGTTGAACGGCCCCCTGATTCACCGCACGCGCCAGAGCGCCAATACCGCTGTGTTCACCAAATCGATGGGATTTACGCAACTGGACCATCGCATTCTGCATAATTGAACATTCTGCTTCGATAACGGCGCTCATGTCGTACCCCGTTAACGCCCCCAGTCGCGCGGCAAAAGCGTCGGTAATACCGTGTTCTGTACCGGCGTCGCACAAATCGGCAAGCACACTCCCAGCCTCAACCGATGCGAGCTGGTCACGGTCCCCCAGAAGAATAAGACGTGTCTTTGGAGCCAGTGCACTCAGCAGATGAGCCATCATTGGCAAATCAATCATGGACGCTTCATCGACCACGATGCAGTCATACGGAAGGTAACGTTCATGGTGGTAGCGAAAGCCTCGCGGGCTCCAGCCAAGCAGACGATGCAGAGTAAAACTAACCGAGGGAATACCATCGGCATGCGGCAGTCCACCGCGCTCACGGGCCTGGCGGATGGATTCTGTCATGCGTGCCGCAGCTTTACCGGTCGGCGCGGCCAGGGCAACCCGTAGATCCGGGTTTTCACTCAACAAGGCACTCAGCAAACGAGTCACCGTGGTCGTTTTTCCTGTGCCGGGGCCTCCAGTAATCACACACAGCGGCTGAACACAGGCCGTTGCGGCTGCAATAGCCTGCCAGTCGATATCCGCTTCCGGGGCTGGAAACAGTTTTCGCAACGTCGTCGCCAGCGCCTTACTGGCCGGCATGCCTTCCGGGCTGACGCGCTGACGTATCTGCTCCAGCACCGACTGCTCATATCGGAAATACCGGTTCAGGTAGACCCGCTCACCCTGAACGACAAACAGTGCTGATGTATCTGCTTCTGACGTTGCGATAGAAACAGTCTGACAGCGCGTCAGTTGGTCAGTCGTCGGTAGATGCTCAGGCGATACAGCCAATGCTTTTGGCCAGGCTGATAATTCGAGGCAGACCTGTCCGCGGCCGAGGACATAACTTACGGCACAGGCCGTCAATATTAAGGCCTGCTGGTCTTGTGGAGAGGTTGTACCGTAACTGGACTCCCACTCCACTGCCTGACGAGCCAGCTGATAATCAATCGCACGGATAAGATCGCTTTCTGACCAGAGCTTTAAGTAATCGGTGCTCATGGGGCAACCTCCTGCGCTTGCTCTGGCAATATCGCTTTTCGCCACTGGCGCAGAGATTCAACACTCACGGGCGTGAAGCAGACGCCGGCATCAGGGTCTGTATTGTGATCGCTTTTACAGAAATGACTTCCCATACCACGGAGGTAGAAATACACACTGCCACCTAAGTGCTTTTGCGGCTGATAATCAGGCAATCGACGGCTAAGCAATTGATCAAGTGCCAGCATATAAATCCAGGACTGCAGATCGTATCTGTGGTCACGCATCGAATCGCGCAATGCCGAGGGCACATAATTACGCCAATGATCACCCAGATGGTTCGATTTATAGTCGGCGACGTAATAACGGCCCTGCCACTCAAAAATAAGATCGATAAAACCTTTCAGATAGCCGGTTAAAGGTTCAAAGCTGAAGCGTTGATCACCTCCTAACAAAGCATCAATATCCGACGCCGATAGCTGGCCCACGGGTAGATAAAATTCCATTTCATCCAACCGTGACGATGGCTCAATGTCTTTCAGTGTGAGAGTTGTATCGTAAAGTGCCAATGGTTGACTCACGATACTTTCAATCCAGTCTGACACCTCGTCGACGGGCTGCTCCTGCAGGCCATAGAGATTCAGCTGCTCTTTGCACACATCAAGCAGAGCCTCTTTATCGTGGAAATCCCAGTGTTCAAAAATTGCGTGCAAACAGGTCCCCGGATTGGCACCTTTCGGGAAACGCAAAGCCAGCGGCAATTCGCCATCGGATACTGAAGAGACATCTGTGACACCTGCCTCCCAGTCAAAGTAATGCCCTAAATCTGCCGCTGCCGCTTCAACACTGTGGGCGGCAGAATTCGCAGAGTGGGCAGCCAGCTGGCTGTAGCTTCCGACCCGCCAATGGTCGCGCCAGCGCGCCTTATTGATTGCGGGAACGACCGGCGGAGGTGGAACATCAAGCTCTGCCTGACCGGCTACCCGCCACTCTGGCAGCTCACCGATAAACATACCGTTAATATCGACGTCAGCGATATCGGCAATACGTCCACCATTACTTAATAATTCACCCAATGCAGAATCAAGCCAGATCGGCGCACGTTTATTTTTGGGGCCTGCCTGCACATTCGCCAGCCACATAAAACAGCCGAATTTCGCCCGTGTTAACGCAACGTATAAGAGTCGCATCTGCTCAGCTAGCGTATCGCGAGCCTGCAATTCTTTTGCTTTATCATCCGGTGCAAGATCGCGCACCAGCTCACGGCCATTAAAATAAATCGTTTCTGTATTCTGGCGTCTGGGCCTGGCACTGTCGGCCCAGAGGTACGGTAGAAATACAAAGGGGTATTCAAGGCCCTTCGATTTATGAATGGTGACAATATTGACCAGGCGTGAGTCGGTTTCCAGTCGGAGCTGAGCTTCCTCACCACGATCAGAATCCGGATCAATACGCTCACTGAACCAGCGAATCAAAGCCTGATGGCCACGCAGCTTACGACTTTGTGCCTGAAGCATTTCTCCAAGGTGGAGGATATTGGTCAGAGTACGCTCACCGTTCTCCATTTTTCGCAGACGTACGGCACGCTCGTCGTCTTCGAGCCATTGCATCAGCATGGCCATAACACCCCGGCGCTGCCAGATCTGATGATACTCATGCATACTGGCAAGCTGGGATTCCCAGGAGTTTTCATCATCCTGCATCCGAACAAGATCGTCAGCGGTAGCGCCCCAGATTGAGGTAGCTATTGCCCGGCGCACACTGGTTTCACTACCGGGATGAGCGATGGCTTCAAGCATAGCTAACAGGTCCCAGGCTTCTACAGAATCAAGTACGCTGTCGCGCGTCAGATAAACACTGCCAATACCTTCCCGAGTCAACGCATCCCGAATTATCTTTGCCTGTGCCCGGGAGAAAACCAATACGGCAATATCGCCGGCTTCAACCGGCTTTCCTTTCGCATTCTTTTTACCATTAACCGGGAAACTGGCGGCACCCGACATTAAAGCGCCAATCTGAGAAGCACACTCAGTGGCTATTCGTTGCTGGGCTTCTGGTTTCGATTCTTCCGGATCATCACCCACCCACAGCTGTAACGCTTCCGTCGGAATACTCTGCTGCCAATGGGGCGCCTTTTTATCGTGATGACCGCCGGCCTGTACCGGGTAAAACTGAATCGCGTCATCAAATACGAAAGGCTTTTCATGATTCTGCCAGAGTGCATTCACCGCATGAATCAGGCGACTATCACTGCGATAGTTCGTATCCAGTGTAAAGCGCCGATTCTCATCGACTCGTTTACTGGCGGCCATATAGGTAAAGATGTCACCACCACGAAACCCATAAATCGCCTGCTTAGGATCACCGATCATAATCAGGCCATGCTGATCATCCGTGTTATTTACGGCAGCCGACTCATTGACCTCAGAAGACTGATATATACGACTGAAGATTCGATACTGAACCGGATCGGTGTCCTGAAATTCATCGATCATTGCAATCGGGTGCAATCTTCGGATCTGCGCTGCCAGCTCTTCGCCCTGCTCAGACTGCAGAGCACTATCAAGAAGGCGCTGAAGATCATTACTGGTGACAACCGCCGCTTGCTCTAGAAGGTCAATGTAACGGTCGTAAATAGAACGAAACCAGGTCAGCTCCTGAGACTGCCTGAGTGTTCTTTCAAGTTCGATCAGCTCATCAATTTTTTCAAATAGCTTATGACGTGGCGGCTCACCCGTTTTCGTTTTTTCACTGAGCATGACTGAACCGAAACGGTTCAGATTGGCCGGAATAGGCAAAGCCTGCCCTGCTGCGAAGTAGTCTCCGGCCTGCTGCAACCAATTAGGAAAATTCTTACTACTGTAACTGCGTTTATCGATATCAGCCGACATGATCTCTTTAACGATGTTGTCATGCCCAAGGAAAAACCAAAGATTTTTAGCATCTTCGAACGTTTGCTTTAAACGCCCCCAAAGCACGTCAAAGTCCTCTTTGATATCCGGCTTAGTGCGCACGCCAGGTTTATTCATCCAGCTGCGGAAATACCTGAACAGGGAATCAGGATCAGAGAAACCTGATGTCAGAAACTCGAGCACGTCCCGATTCTGTGGATAGCACAGCTGGCGCCATATATCTTCACAGGCGCGGCGAAGATATTCTTCACCTTCTACTTCTAACGCCTGGTTAAACGCTACACCACTGTCGAATGCGTAGCGTTTCAACATCTGTGCGCAGAATTTATGGATGGTACAGATAGAGGACTCGTCCATCTGGGCGAGGTTTAGCTGCAACCAGGTCTGAAGCTCTTTTATAAGTGCTTCAGAAGAGACCTTATCTGTTTGTAGTTCGTTAACCCAGCGCTGAATGTCAGGGTCAGGCATTACCCCCTGCTCTGCAGCCAATAAATTCTCAAAGGCATCACGTAAGCCAGCACGAATCCGGCCGCGTAATTCTTCCGCAGCGGCATTAGTAAAGGTCACCACCAGAATCTGAGTGCAATCAAGCTTCTGGTTAATTCCATGCCCCAGTACGGCACGACGATATAACTGATTAATCGTGTAGGTTTTACCTGTGCCCGCGCTCGCTTCAATCAGCGACCGCCCCAAAAGAGGAAACGTATGAAGGTCGAGTTTATTCACGCTACGGCCTCCTGCTGCAAACATTGTTCGGGAAGCGCCCAGATCCAACTGTGTGTTTTTAACCAGCTATCAAGTTCACCAGATAAAAGCCTGCCAGCGAGGTCGGGGTGACAGCGCAGCATAGCTGTTCGATTGAACTCCGAATATTCGCTTTCGGCCTGTTTTTTCAATGTATCCATTCGTTTCGCTTCATCCGCTTTCAGCATGGCCCACTGTATTCCGGGTAGCGCTGTCTGCGGCGATGTCCAGCTGGCAAAATAATGTATCAGGCATTGCTGAATATAGCGGATGGCCGCTTCCTGAGAAGGCGCATTAAAGATATATTCTTCCGTCTTCTTCTTACCGCCGACGATCACCGCCATCTGCACCAGGTCCGG
>MDSV01234723.1_pt1 | contig 23979 bp, 20 predicted proteins | sample 810851 | NCBI WGS metagenome assembly MDSV01 (sample SAMN05326640, study PRJNA326480) | marine metagenome | isolation source: seawater | place: Atlantic Ocean: North East | collected 2012 | reverse complement strand
CATATAATGAAAAACCGACTTTTGATTATCGAAATTATCACTATAAGTCAATAATAGCCAAAGTAAACAAAAGCGGGGTGACAGTAACTTCCGTTGAAGATGCAATCAAGACATATTCAAGTTTGTTCAATGTTGGGGAAAAAGCAGCAAGGCCGTTCTTCCAAAATCAGTTTGTTATGGCAACATTAGGATTGAATTTGGAAAGTTCATCCCAAGTTTCACAAGTAAGTCCAAGTCGTCAAAATAAATCTAAGAAACTAGATGCTAACTTTTGGGATAATGTCTCTGAAGGAGTTGCAAAAAATGAATCTAAATCAGATGAAATATGTGCAGACCCTAATTGTTCAAAACCTGTTTCTGCTTTTGATTTCCGTTGCTTTCAGTGCCGTGGTAGATTTTGTGCAGATTGTGAAAGCGGCAAGAGCATAATGTGTAAATCATGCTCATAGGAAAATTTCTTTCCTGTGTATCGAGTTTTGAGGAACCATTGTTGAGGATTTAATGATATCAACTCTTATTTTACCTTCTTTACTTCTAGCATAAAACAACTCAGATGGGCTAACAAATTCATTCCAATAGAGCTGGAAAATTTCAGCCTTTTCTGCGGATGCAGCAAGTACTTTTGGTACAGTGTGATACATCACCAACCTTTCTTTGACCGGACGGAAAAATTTTGCAATCACCTCAGGCATAATTTTTGATAACCAGGTATCAGTGATAAATTTAGATGAACGTGATATTACATACCTAGGCTTTTCCATCGGTCCCAAAATTTGCTCCAAACATTCTGAAAATAGTGCACTTTCTTCTTCTGTAGCATTCTCAAGATGTAAACGTACCCAGCCTCCTCCACGATCACCGCCATCTGCACGACAGGTTTTTGATATCATTCCTAGATGAATCAAGCTGTTAACGATTGAAAGTGAAATGGCTTGAACTAGAGATTCATCGGTCCAAGGCGTTTTTTCTTTACCGAACTTAAAGCCTCCACCAGAACCAACAGTTAGTCTTGTTTCAATTGCTGAGGTTGGTTTTGCATAAAATGGCTGACCGATCCCCCATAGCCCTCTCACATGAGTTCTATTACGACTACGTCTCAACATATCTTCATTGAATACAGACATTCCTTCACTAATCCCTTCTGGCTCAGCCTCAGTAAAAGCTGCATGAACATGTCCTACTCCTTTCTCAATGGCGCCATCATCACAAACTCCATACAATTGCTTATGCTTCTTCTTGAAACGCTCATAATCTGAAAACCCATTGGTAAACTCTTCTGCAAGGCAAACTACATCCCAATTATTAGCAACTTTTTCTGGCCATTGTTTGTCCAATCTAATTGAGCGCCCTCTTAACTGGTTAATACTCATGCTTGTTGTTACTGTTGTAAGGTCAATCAATACATTAATTCTTGATGCATCCCATCCTTCTCCAAGCAAACCTCTGGTTCCAATCAAACACTTTGTGATACCAAGCTGGAAGAATTCCGTAATCATTAAAGAATAATATCTGGGAATCCAATCTTTACCCTTACCAACGATTTCATGATAATCTCCCCTGACATTATCGACCAATTTAATTGCTAGTTCTCTTTCTTTTATCCAATCATTTGCGGCTGCTAGAAATTCTACTGCAAGGTCATCATCGACCAGTACTGTGCTACCTGTCATTAAAATTGGGTTAAGCAAGTCTACATTATCACACTGAACTGCTTGTCTAAATGCAGCAACGGCACCCCCAGCCTCATTATCCATTACACCTTCAACCAATGTCGTAGCTGAGGTTTTCTCAAAATCAGTAATAATTACTGCTCGTATATCTCCACCAAGTGCTTGCATTTCGGAACTTAAAATAGTAGAAATTGCCTCTGACTTTGTCGATGCATAAGCCATGATTCTACCCACTGGTGAAGCACATGGTCGAATTCCAGTCTCAGTTATTTGTGTGCCTAACATTCTCAAACGCTGGGTAACTAATTCTGCTTTTTCATGGTCTAGTTCGCTCTCACTCCTGCGTAATCCATATCTGACATAGCGATCAAGAACGGGCCTCAATATAGCCAATTTATTTTGATAAGAATTTAACAAATAGTCTGGTGGATAGGGGACACCTTTTGGTATGCTGCCAATTGTGTTTAACAAAAATGCTCTCCCTGCGTTTGCAAATCCACTATTTCTTTTACTAAACTGATCCCAATCTTCCTTTTTACCGCCTGGTGATTTCCTCTCCTCAAGGGCTTTGAACACCCATTTGTCAATAGGCAATGTTGCTTTTGGATAATCTTGCACCTGATGTAATTCATTTAGAAGTACTTCGAATTCTTCATCAACCTTAGCAACATAACTCAACTCATTTTGTGATGGTCGGACAAAAAATGCCAAATCCTGATATGGTGCTAAATTTGAATCTCTAACCAATGCAGGTACTGGTACTTCATAGTCGATTTCACCAAAAAATTCCTGGTATCTTTCTGCAGCTTCCTCTTCATAATGCTGGAAATCTGGCGGAGTTGCTGTTAAACCAAGAACGATTGGGTTATCGAAATACTCTCTAACTTCGGTGAGTACTCTTCCCCAGTGATGGAGTAGATGGTGGCATTCGTCAAGAATTATCATCCCAATACCAATTTCTTTCAACCTTTGAAGATTATTTTTGGCCGATTCACTAAGAGTCCATAAAGCGTTTCCATGTTTAGAAAATTCATCCCTAACCTTCTTTCTATAGATTGACAGTCTTTCTTCATAATAATCATTATTTCTTATTTTTAGGTCTTCTTGCCAAGCCAAAGCATTTTCCTCATCTATTGCTTCTCCTTTTGAAACTAGACTTTTTGTCCAGAGATCAATAGCAGCTTCGTTTAATTCTTCGCCGCCTCTTTTTGGTGTAGTAATTGACTGATATGTCAAAGAGGTAAGTAATCCAGGTTTTTTCGGATCTGTAGTAACAAATTCATCCTTTCCATCTAAATCAAATAAATCTGTTCTTGCTGCCCACTGTGCTTGAATTGCGGAGTTCGGTGACAAAACAAGGGTTGGTTTCCTAACCAAGTTAGCCCAAACATATAGTCCAAGAACTGTTTTTCCTGAGCCCGGTGGGGCAACTATATGCAAATGTTTTCCTTGAACATCTAACTGAGGCTCAATAACTGAAACCGCAGCAATTTGTGATGGCCTTAGTTTACCACTGAATCCAATAGCACCGAATTCGGGCAAGATATTGTTCACCAATACTATCACTTACTCATTTTGGTGGACCACGTTTAGGACCCTTTGGGGGGCCGCCTTTTGGCCCGCCTTGTGGTGGGCCGCGACTAGGGCCTCTAGGAGGGCTACGCGTAGGTCCACCTGATGGCCCACTTGGCTTGGATGGTGGCGAAGATCTACCTGGGCCCTTAGGAGGAGGGCCGCCTCGTGATGGGCCTTTTGGAGGGCCGCCTCGTGATGGGCCTTTTGGAGGGCCGCCACGCGATGGACCTCTTGGAGGGCCGCCCCGCGATGGACCACTTGGCGGTCGACCTCTAGATGGTCCTCTTGGGGGCCTTCTTGATGGAATTTCGGGCTCATCATCTTCTTCATCCTCGAAAATTGCTCCGCAATGTGGACATTTACTGTCACTTTCTTTGACTAAACCATCACATATTTCACAAGCAAACATTTCTTCATCTTCTTGTTCTTCTTCAGAAAGATTTTCTATTTCGCCATCTTTTGAACGATAAAGATTGATTTCTGCTACATAATCAAACCCTTTGAGAGCAATCTCTGTTTGGATTGCATGTTCAAATGCATGACTTAGTTCATCTGGCGTATCAAGTACCCGACCATCATCAATGTAAGTGATATTTACTATTAGAATTCCATCTTCCAACTTTGCTTGAGGGGTTTCCACCGCAACTCCTCTTTTTCTAGCAACTCTTCTAACGGCGACTTCGCACATTCTTCGTAGGAAAGCGTCGTTAGGTGCATCTTTTTGACCTCCCAATGCACCACTTAGAATTTCTTGGGCAGCATTGGTTTCATTTCTTAAATGTCCGGGAAGATCTGCCCCTAGATTTGACAATACATTTGAAGCAGATTCCTGATTCATATTTAACCATTGATTACGTCGTTCACTTTTCATCGCCTTTTCAGCTTCTGCAAGCCTATTTACCATCTCATCAGTTGGTGATGATGAGGGATTCATTGGAGTTACATTTTGAACATTTGAAGGAGGTATTTGCCCTACATTGTTCATAGGCATTTGTTGATTCAAGTTGTTCTGTTGATTCACCGTATTTTGGTACCCTTGTGGAGGAAAATTACCGACAGGTGGTATGTTTTGTTGGTTTTGCATACTCTGGGCAATTTGTCTCATCAACTCTGGAGAAACTGCGTTTGGATCAGTGACTGACATTTCTCTTTGATGTCTAATTGCTTCACCTGAAACAACACCAAAACTTCTGCCACCTGTCACCTCTTGACCAGATAAACCTACTGCACTTGGAGAGGTAAATCCTCCAGCCCTAGACAAGTCTTGACGGGCTCCACATTCGGGACAAAATATACTATCTGCTGGTATCTCTTCACCGCAAGAGTCACATTGCATATTATCCCCTCATTCTAACGGTGGGTTAATTCCCAATAAAGCCTTACTATGATTTACACCAGTAATCAACCTTGTTCTTTAGTCAAAAACCAAAATTATTGTAATATCACTTCACAGATACGAATTAACTCAAGTATCTTACCATAGGGTCAATAACGATTACTTTATGGGACCATTAGAGGGATTGGATGTCAGTACTTATCAACGAAAAGATTGACAACTTGCTAAAGAATACATCCCGATCTTTTTATCCAACACTTAAGTATCTACCAAAAAAAGTTCGTGGACAGATCGGTCTGCTGTATCTTTTAGCCAGAGTTGCCGATACTATAGCAGATTCTAAGCATGGCAACACTGAAGACTTACTGAAATATTTGAAAGAATACAACCAAGTCGCACAAGGTAATTCTTCAAAACTTCCGGACTTCACTAATCTAGCTGAAATTCAAGAGAATCCAAATGAGGCAGAATTACTGATGAATGTCAATGATGTTATCGATGGATTACAGGTTTATGACAAAGGCGACCAGGAGAGGATGTTGGAATGTTTGAACATTATTATCGGTGGTCAAATTCTCGATTTGGAGAGATTTGGAACAGCAAAAGAAGGTGGCCAAATATCTGCATTGGATAACAATGACGAAATGGATGATTATACATACAGAGTTGCGGGATGTGTTGGAGTTTTTTGGACTAAAATGTCATTGGCACATTTGATAACAATGCCTGAAGGAAAGCAAGAAATTTTCTTTGAGAAGGGTATTAGATTTGGTAAGGCATTACAGATGATCAATATACTAAGAGACATTCCAGAGGACTTGAGGTTTGGTAGATGTTACATACCCGAGCAAGAATTGAACAAACATAGCTTGACTCCCGAAGATTTACTTGTCCCTGAAAATATCAACAAGTTTAGACCACTATATGACGAATACCTAGACTTGACCAACGAGCATCTTGATGAGGCTATAGATTACATCAAAATGCTGCCGGAAACTCAGTTTAGGCTAAAAGCATCTTGTATGTTACCAGTATTGATTGGTCAAAGAACTGTCTCTTTGTTAAGGGAAGGCAATATTCTTGATTCTGGCGATAGAATAAAAGTTACTCGAGATGAGATTAAATCATATGCAAGAAAATTACTCAGGGCATTGATTATCCCAGGCGGAGTTAAACGCCTACTAGAAAAAAACAAAGGGTCGAAATAATGCTTTCTATTAGTTTAGTAAATAATAACTTACATTATATTTAAATTTGTTATCAGACGATTTGATTTTGAAACTTCAAAACTAATTTCTTGATGCTTTACAACAAAGCAATAAAAAAGGAGAACTAGTACATCAGAATGATAGGGATGTTGGAACGCCGGAAACCCTTAGATTTGCTGTTTCCTTTACAAGGCAATGCAAAATCTAGAGAAAACGGTGACGAAGCCCCTAAAATAACAACTTTAGACAGATTACGTGCTGGTGTTGTTCTTGCACGTGATGCGGTCAAAGCCGTCAGCGTCACTGCCATGGAGGCATTGAGAGAGGGTGTTGCTTTCATTGGCATCACAGAAAAGAACGAATTAGTAGACCCTTTTCAAAACCTTGATGCACCAATATGGTCTGAGCAACCACCTCAAGAATTGCTAAAATTAGCCTACCAGTACTGTGAAAAACTAACAATACAAGAAGCTGGTAACTTTTATCACTCATTCAAATATTTGCCCGACGAACAAAGACTAGCAATGTGTGCAGTATACGCATTTTGCCGAAGAGCTGATGACATTGCTGACGGTGATTGGGCAGATCGATTCCCAGGCAGCGTTGGTCAAACCGATCCTGAAGCTATCGCTTACAGGAAGCAACTAGAATCCCTACAAAATAGAGGTACTATTCTTGATGAAGAGTCTTACTTGAACAAAATTACTCAATTATTCTTCTTTAGAAAGAAACTTTCAACATGCTACACAGAAGTTTACTCTACTGACCCAGTATTTTTGGCATTGAAAGACACTGTTGACAGATATGAAATTCCAAGAAATGTTTTCGATGACTTGATTTCTGGCATGGAGGATGATCTATACAATAACAGGTACAGGACCTTCGATGAATTGTATGATTATTGCTATCGTGTCGCATCAGTGGTCGGCCTTATGTGTATTGAAATCTATGGATACAGTGACCCAATAGCCAAAAAATACGCTGAATCTTGGGGCATCTTCATGCAGTTAACCAATGTTCTAAGAGATGTTGGAGAAGATATTGAAAGAGATAGAGTATACTTACCTCTAGACGAACTTGAAAAGAATGGTATCCAGGAAATTGAATTAGACGGTAAAGTAGTTCTTAACAAAACTTGGGAACCTTATTGTTATCATTATGCAAGAAGAGCAAGAACCTACCTCGAAGAGGCAAGACAATTACTGCCATTATTGCCGCGTAGAACCAGATATTCTCCTGCTGCAATGATTGCATTCTACGATAAAATTCTGCGTCAAATTGAGAAGGAGCAAGGCGATGTTTTCACTAAGCGAGTTAAGTTAAACAAATTGCAAAAGATGAGTTTAGCTGCTGCTGTTTATGTTAGACACAGAATGTTACCAAGAATTTTAGATCCAATCTGGAATGGTCTAGCACGAATCGGACTATTACCATCAGTTTGATTTCACTGGGTTCTTGTAAATGCTTGAATACCTGTGATATATCTTCCCAATATTAAATTGTGGATATCGTGAGTTCCTTCATAGGTTTTAACAGACTCTAGATTTGCCATGTGCCGCATAACAGGATATTCATCTAGTATACCATTTGCTCCGTGAATATCACGTGCTATTCTAGCGATTTCTAGTGCAATGTCGACATTATTCATCTTTGCTAATGATATTTGTTCGTTGAACCATGTTCCATCGTCTTTCTTCTTACCGAGATGGTAGGCTAACAGTTGACCTTTAGTAATCTCCCTTAGCATCCATGCTAATTTGTTTTGAACTAATTGATAAGACGCAATTGGTACATCAAATTGTATTCTTGATAGAGCGTAGGTTTTAGCGCTGTGGAAACAAGCCATAGCAGCCCCAAGAGCGCCCCAAGAAATTCCATAGCGCGCATTATTCAAGCATGAAAACGGCCCTCTTAGACCTTTTACACCCGGAAGAATTCGATCTTTCGGAATTTTACAATCTTGGAAAACTAGTTCACTGGTTACGGATGCTTTGAGTGAATGCTTTCCCTTCATTTCTGGAGCAGAGAATCCCTCATCTCCTTTTTCTACAATAAAGCCCTTGATTACTCCATCTAGTTTGGCCCAAACTACTGCTACATCAGCAATAGTTCCGTTGGTAATCCACATTTTTGCTCCGTTCAAGAGATAATGATCTCCCATATCCTCTGCCTTGGTAATCATATCACCTGGGTTAGAACCATAATCAGGCTCAGTAAGGCCAAAACAACCTACCATTTCCCCTGATGCCAATTTTGGCAGATAGTGATTCTTCTGTTCCTCACTACCGAAATCCCAAATTGGATACATTGCAAGAGAACCTTGAACTGAAGCAAAGGAGCGTAAACCTGAATCTCCTCTTTCCAGTTCTTGACAAATTAAACCGTATGCAACATAGGAAAGACCTGGGCATCCATAGCCCTTTAATGGAGCTCCTAAAACACCCATTTCACCTAAGGCTACACGCCATTCATCTGGGAATATACCTTCCTCGCATGCGTGTTCAATTTTTGGCAAGACTTCTTCATCAACCCAATCTCTGACCATATCTCTGATCATTATTTCTTCTTCTGTTAGTAGGCTTTCTATATCGTAAAAATCGAGCCCTTCGAACTTCTCCATGTAGTCTCCCCAACACATCGGGGTCATAGGCGCTTCAATAACCTAACTACCAGCCGAGAAAATCATCGCTTCCTTTTTTTCATCAATTGATTGTATTTCCTTTGTAAAAATGGACTATTCATGTAAATTAATCCCAAAATAACACCTGGTACAGAAACTGATACTGCAATTAATATCGCCGTAGTCAACATGGTATTCTCAATCTCAATTTGATAAGGTTCATAAGAAATTATATTACCATTTGAAGTTATCACAAAACCACTATTGAAACTGTTTTCCCAAACGTATGATATCTGTCTACCTGCAATTACTGAATCCCAATCAGCCATTTGTTCAGAAGAAATCTGTACTTTTGCAACATCATTTAGTGGCTCGTATTTAACTGTACCAAAAGGTGCAAGATGAATTATTGAAGTATCGGAGTAACCTCTTGAACATGAAACAAAATCTCCTTCAAGAGTCCTATACTCAACCATGCTCCCTACATCTGATTTGGTATGATCTACCGTATTTAGCAGAATTGAGATCATTCGTAAACCACTTCCAAAAGCAACACACTCGTTTAGAGAGACATCTGGGCAATCAACATCAACCCAAGTATCTGTTCTAGTCCCGCTAATCCATGAGATGTTATGTGCTTGACCAATCACTCCTAAACCACTGGAGATGGTCGAAACTACACACAAATCATAGTTCATATGACATGAAATTCCTGTTATCTCTGAATCTGCATCATTGCCAAGATTCATGAATCCAGTACCCTCTGAAAATCGCCAAATTGAACCATCTTTGCCGCCAAAGTATGCGTAATCACCTGCACTGCGCCATTCTACAGAACTCATATCGCGGCCTAGAATTGCGCCTGTTCCATTAACAATAGTGACGCTATGATCTACTTTTTCATATCGCATTGCGGTACCAAAATCTCCTGCAATCAATGCCGCTTCACTCCGAGGGTGCCATGATACATCATTGAAATCATGCTCTCTTGCACTGTTTAATTCTACATCTAATGATCTATCGCCTGCATTCTTTGCCGAAATAAGGTGGACATATCCTTCATTCCCAATTAAGAGAACGGTTTTACCATCAGGTGACATCGCTGCATTTGAAATTCCAACATCATAATCTGCGACTGAAGATTCGAGTGATAAGTCAACTTGCTTATTCTCAGCTAAAACTGTAGGGAGCATTAGAATGAGTATCATGAATACCGGGAAAAAGTAGTTAACTCGCACATTTCGCCCACAAAGTGCTCAATCAAAACATTTCTCTTCAACCTTTTTTTGACGGTGAGCCTTATGTTCGATGGTGTTTTGGCTGTGTTCATGGAGAAATTCTCAGTTAAGCGTGGCCTAGTTAAACAGATTGGTGGAAATGCAGGACTTGCAAAACTAGCAACAGAATATTTTGATAATGTAAATGCTAATTCCGAAGGCGAATTCATCGCCTCATTCGGAATTTTGACCAAAGTGTCTGGACAATTTGACAGTGATGGAAAGTTGTCTGTTGATGTTGAACAATTGAAAGGTGAAGCATTGAGCGAATTCTTGAGCGGAGAAGGTGGAAGAGAACAGGCAATGGAATCACGTAAGCGTTGGTCTGGTTTCCTAGACCGAGCTACAGGTTACAATGCTAAGCAGAGAGGTGACAAAGCCAAAGAAGAGACCAAGAAATTCTCAAAGGCAAAATCTGCAATAAAGATGGCCCACAAGTCAATGGAGATGAGTTCAAAGTTAACCGACGAGGTCAAAGAAAAAGCCTTGGCAATGATTGCTGAACTAGAATCTTTGATTGAAAATGGTGATGCACCATCGGAAGGGAAAGTGAAGAAACTCAACGATTTGTTTTGAGGTGAGGATGATGGATATTGAACAAATGTTGATTCAATATCAAGAAAAATGTCCTAGATTAGGCGAATTGAGTGATGAACAGAAGACAAGAGTAAACAAGATTATTGGATCTGTTGAAGAAACCGTGGGCCTAGATTACTTGGTTGATTGTATCGCGGATGGCGTCAGCGCTGGCGGTGATGGCATTTTGAGATGCTATGTTGGTTTTGAACCATCAGGAAAGGCTCACATTGGGTGGAAGGTTTTGTCACTACAACTCAAGAGAATGCTTGATGCAAAAGTGAATGTTTTGATTTTCCTTGCCGATTGGCATGCCTGGATAAATGACAAATTCAATGGTAATATGGAGCACATTCAAACTACAGCGAGGTATATGGAGGATACTTTCAGAGCTTTACTTGATTATCCTCCTGAAGGAAATGGCCCCGGCGAATTGAGGTTCTTCTATGCGTCCGAACTAATGGACAACGGTGATTATTGGGCAAGGGTTCTCAGATGTTCAAAAGGTGCTACTTTGGCAATGGTCAGAAAGACTTTCACAATAATGGGAAGAGATGAGGCTTCATCTGACCATGATTTGTCTAAATTTTTCTATCCTGCAATGCAGGCTAGTGACATCTTTGAACTCGGAATAGATATTGCAATAGGTGGGATGGACCAAAGGAAAGCGCATATGTTCATGCGTGATGTAGCAACTAAATATGGGTGGAAAAAGGCCACTTGCCTACATACTCCAATTATATCATCTCTAAAATCAAGCGGTTCAAGAATGGAAAGTTTTGACCACAAAATGAGTAAATCTGACCCTGGTGGAGCGATACTTATTCATGACGATGCCAAGCGATTGAGAAAGAAAATGCAAAAACATGCTTACCTAAACACCGAAGATGAAAATTCTCCAATTTACGAATTGGCTGAACACGTTATTTTACCCGAATTTGGTGAAATAATCGTTACCCCTAATCCAAAATTTGGTGAACCATCGACATGGAAAAATCTTGAGGATTTTAGGAAGGCTGTAATGGATGGAACACTTCACCCACTAGATGCAAAGTTTGGGATCGCTGATGGACTTTCAAGAGGATTGGAAACCGTAGCTAAGCATTTTAATGATAATCCTGAATTATTGGACAAAGTAAATCAATTGGTAAATAACAAATAGTCCATTAAATCGTAAGTTTTTGCGCTAAGAAACTAATACAAATGTTCATCAATTGAATTCTCTAGGGTTATTTGTTGGTGATACTATGGTCAATATTGCTGTACTAGTTAAACAAGTTCCAGATACTAATTCAAAAATACAGATTTCCGGTGATAGAGTTGATTTAACTACCGTTAAGATGGATATAAGCCCATATGATGAGTTTGCAGTTGAAAATGCTTTACAACACAAAGAATCTGGTGGTGGAACTGTCACCGCAATTACCGTTGGCCCTGCAGGAGCTGATAAGGTCTTGAAAGGTGTCAAAGCCCTCGGCGTTGATAATATCATCAGACTCGACTGTGATGGATACATGGACTCAAATGGACTTCAATCGATTCTTGCTCAAGAGATTTCAGCCGGCGGCTATGACGTGGTATACTGTGGCAAATCTGCAGCCGATACAGGAGCTGGATCAACTGGCCCTGGATTGGCAGAAAGACTTGGATGGGGATCTGTTTCTAACATTACAGAGATTAGTTTTGAAAATGGATTAACTGTCACAACTCCATCTGAAGGAGGTAATGCAGTTATTGGAGTAGGACTTCCTGCTGTTGTAAGTTGTGATAAAGGCTCAACTAAGGTAAGAAAATCTAATGTCAAAGGAATAATGATGGCAAAAAGAGCACAAGTTGAGGTCAAATCTGTTACCGCACCTGCATCATCAGTTACAATCGTGTCACACGTTTTGCCACCTGCTAAACCTGCGGGTAAGAAATTCGAGGGCGGAGATTCCGCTCAAACAGTAGCACAACTTCTAAGAGACGAAGCAAACATAATTTGAGGTGAAGAAATGTCAGATACTATAGTAATTGCAGAATTATCAAAAGGAAAAATTAGCCCTACAACCAATGAGTTGGTCACAGCCGCAAACAAATTAGGATCAAGTTGCACAATTATTGTTCCTTGTTCTGATTCATCAATTGCTAACGATGCGAGCAATATTTCTGGTGTGGCAAAAGTAATTGCCGCAAAATCTGATGTCTTCTCTAATTATGATGCTGCAGCATGGGCTGAAGCAATAGACACTGTGGCTCCAACTGGAATAATTGTTACATCGGCATCGGCGCAATCAAAAGATTTAGCCGCAAGAATTGCTGCAAGACGATCAATATCTGTTGTTCAAGACGTCATATCAATCGATGGATCTTTACTATCAACTCCAATATACTCTGGTAAAGCAATTCAGAATGTTTCAATCAATGGAGATTCCGTGGTGAGCGTCAGAGCAAATATTTTCTCTCCTGCAGAAAATAATGGAGGAAGCGATGTACAAGTCATTGACACAACTGGAAATGTATCCACTGCGCTAAAGGAAATGGTACAACGTGCATCACAAAGGCTTGATGTTTCTGAGGCTAATATCATAATTTCCGGAGGAAGAGGAATGGGCACGCCTGCTAACTTCAGCCATCTAGAAGAAATCGCAGACAAACTAGGTGCAGCTGTTGGAGCATCAAGAGCTGCCGTAGATACTTGGGACGAAATACCACACTCAATGCAGGTTGGTCAGACTGGAAAAACCGTCAATCCAAATCTATACATTGCAGTAGGTATTTCCGGTGCGATACAACATCTTGCTGGAATGCGTTCTTCCAAATACATTGTTGCAATCAATAAGGATGCAGATGCTCCAATATTCCAACATGCAGACTATGGTATTGTCGCGACATGGGAAGAAGCATTACCCGTACTGAGTAATTCATTAGCCAGTTTGATAGGTTGACCTTAGTGATACTTACCGAATGCAGGATTGCTATTTCCAACATATGGATTGGTAGTTTTCTCGACACCGATTGTTGTTGTTGGCCCATGACCAGGATGAACAACTGTATTCCCATCTAGTGGCCATAGTTTGGTAATTATTGAATTTGATAGAACATTAAAATCTCCACCAGTATTTGGCAAGTCTGTTCTACCAACTGATCCTGCAAATAATGTGTCACCAGCGAATAACTGGTTGGGTCCATCATCAACATCAACCAGTATACAACACCCTCCTAATGTGTGGCCAGGAGTATGCAATATCTTGAAATTGAGTGTCCCAAGTTCCAAATCCATATCATCATGTAACAATTTATCTGCTACTGCTGGCTCTGGCAAATTAAATCCCCACCTCATGCCTGATTTTTGTGCTAAACTTTGTAAGAAGAAATCATCTTCATGTAAGTACCAACTAACATCATATTCATCAAGCAATAACGGTATCTCTCCTGAGTGGTCAAAATGGGCATGGGTATTTACTAGAGCGATTACTCTTCTAACTGTAATACCTCTATGTTTCATTTCTTCAAAATTTTTAGGTCCATTGGACCAATCAGGACCTGTGCCATTGAATTCATTAATCCAAGAAATGAGTCTGGATGATTCTGAACCTCCGTCAATGATAACTGTATCACCACTTGATAAATCCGTAACAACTGAACATCGCATAGCTAGTGCTCCAACAAAAAATGACTCTATCCATAAATCACTGGACCTCAAATTAAATCACATCCACTTGAATTGTGTCGGAGGTTGAGTTGCCTTCATCATCAATAATTCTAAGTTCAAAACGATACTTGCCTATGTTTAATTTCGCTCGGAATTTTGGTAAATTTGAAACTTCTTTTCCTTCCTCATTTTTCCAAGAATAACTTACAATACGATTTTTATCTCCCCTTGTGTTGCTGCTATCAAGAACAATTATCGATGATTCATCTACTCCAGAATCGTATGTTCGGTCTTCCCCCGCATTTGCAACAGGCATATCACTTACTGTTACTTCTTCATATAAATCCTGCAAAATTATATCTTCGTCCGCCAAAATTGTATCATCAGAATTTGAGTTTGGTTCATTATCCTCTTCTAAAGCAGACAATAGTTGACTAAAATTTTCCTTTATCAAATCGCCTTCTGACTCCGAATTAGAGAGCAATGATTCAAATTTGTCGTCCTCAGAATATATCTCTTCTGCACTTATAATTTCGACTTGATTAGGTGATTCAAACCATTCGGTCAATTCAGACTTATCTTTTTCAACTAATTCTCTAGATAGATCAATGATGCCTATTGGTTCAATATTAGTAAAATCATTTTGATCATCGCCAGCAAAATAAAATGCTTTGGTTATTGAAGAATAGGCTGAAAATTGCACAATGCCTTGGTGTTCTACCATCCAATTACTGCCATCACTTGTTATGCCATGTAAATAAAACCAAGATCCTGCAATTATTGAGTCATCTGTTACATTTAGAGTCTTGATAGGAAATTTACAATCAAAGATGACCTCAGACAATTTATGATCGATTCTTTGTTTCGATTCAAGCATTCGAATACTGCCATCATCAAATCCCAAATAGGTGCCTTTCTCTCCAGATGAGACGATTATAAGTCTATTTTTTATTTCATCACGAATAATTAATTTGTTATTTCTAATATCCCAAACTTCTATTTCCAGAGCTTCTTCATCTCCAGGAACCAGAGCATATCCTTCTCTACCAATAATCAATTGATCAAACTGATTATTACCAACCGCAGTGATCGATTCACCAACCTCTCCTCTAGCTGGTCGATTCCAGATTATTTTTTTACCATCAAAGCAATACACTGTACCATCTTCTTGAACAACAATCAATCCTAAATCGGTTGTTAATATTTTGATAATTGAAGTAAATTGTAGATTATTATTTACAACTTTACCAGAATAATCAACTATCAATAATCTGCCCAAATTATCTACTACTGCAATGAAGTCATGACATTCTTCAACCAGCGATACTCCACCTGGTATTTCACATTCCCAAATCAGTTTTAGAATCTTATCATAGCATCTTATTCCGAAATTATCATCGCCGACATATAAATTAGTTTTTCTAAAGAATATGTCTCGACACTCCCCTTCTATAGAGGTTGATTTAGGTTCTAAACCGTCAATTGAAAGATTCAGCATACCCTTTTTCTCTGACCATGCCAAAGTACTACCATCTTTAGAGATCGCAAGGGCATTAACCGTATATTTTGGGGTGAAAGCAACTATCACCTCATGAGTAAGCATGACTTTACCGCATGGTTAAACATCATTAAGTTCACTACTCAATGATTGATTTAACCAATTCGTGACATTTGGATTCAAATGATACTTTCGTGGATTATCAAAATGTAATCTCAATTTTTGCTAACCTTGCTCGCTCAAGCATGTTGTTCTGTAGTGCTCTTTCAAATGAACCTATAACGGTTTTAGATTTCAAGCCTAATTCTCCAAATCGAAGGATCCATTTGCTATTAATCATCTAATTTACATCAATTAGAATCATTATGAATGTCAAGGATTTGGTCATCATCATCAAAGGAAAATTTAGCATCATCGTTACGTTGTTCATGTAACTTTGATAGATATTCCTCAGAAATATCACCGGTCACATAAAGTCCATCAAAACAACTTGCATCAAACTTGATATCTTGTGAATTTAGGTTGTGGGTTGATTCGACCAAATCTTCGAGAGTTTGATAAAATAGCCTGTCGGATTTTATGTGTTGATTAATCTCGTCAATTGTCCTATCATTGGCAACGAACTCAGAGGTTGCCGGCATATCAATTCCGTATACATTTGGATATCTAACCGGAGGGGCTGCAGAAGCAAAATATACCTTTGACGCCCCAGATTCCCGAGCCATTTCAATAATTTTCTTACTCGTAGTCCCTCTTACTATGGAGTCATCTACAAGAAGGACATTCTTGCCCTTAAATTCATTCTCTATTGTGTTTAATTTACGTCTTACCGACTTTTCTCTTTGCTCTTGACCGGGCATAATGAATGTTCTTCCAACATACCTATTCTTGACAAATCCTTCTCGATATGGTACTCCCAATGAACTAGCCATTTGCAAAGCTGCAATTCTGCCTGAATCTGGAATCGGAATTACTGCATCTATATCATGGTCAGGCCATTGCTCAAGTATTCTCTCTGCTAAGATTTTTCCTTGATTTAGTCTTGCTTCGTAAACCGATATTCCATCAATTACTGAGTCGGGTCTAGCAAAATATACATATTCAAAAATACAAGGATTACGACTTGTTTCTTCTGCACAGATACGAGAAAATTGATGACCACTTGAGGAGATGAAAATTGCTTCACCTGGCATCAAATCTCTCTCTACTTCAAAACCCAAAGCAGTAATTGCTACTGATTCACTACCAACAATCCATTCTGTTCCATTCTCAGATTCTCGCTTACCAAAAATCAATGGCCTTATTCCATTGGGATCACGGAAGGCCAGTAAACCATATCCTGAAATCATTGAAACACAAGCATATCCGCCTTTTACATAATTATTCAGTGCAGAAATTGCTTTGAATACTGTTTCAATATCGAGATGAGGGTCACCTTCTATGGATAAATCTGAAGAATACTTTGTTAACTCAACTGCTAAGATATTGAGGAGAATCTCTGAGTCGCTCTTTGTATTCATGTGTCTAAAGTACTTATCACGTAGTATAGACCTAAGTTCATCAGCATTAGTAAGGTTACCATTGTGAGCAATTGAAAGTCCATAAGGCGAATTAACATAGAAGGGTTGAGATTCAGCTTTTGATGAGGTACCTGCTGTAGGATATCTCACATGCCCTATTCCAATATGGCCCTGTAGTCTCTGCATATGTCTAGTGTAGAATATGTTTGGAACTAAGCCATTTGATTTTCTTAACCTAAATTGGCCCTCAAATTCGGTCATTATACCTGCGGCATCTTGACCTCGATGTTGTAGAACAGTCAAACCATCGTAAATCAATTGATTAACATGGGAACCCTTCTTACCGACAACCCCGATAATACCGCACACAATCTCACCACAAGTCAATTAGCAAATGATTGTTTGCTAAATAAACGGCCTTCCAATTAATGGGAAAATCAAGCCTTAGGACGATGAGTTTTCTTTGACCAGCCGTACTTTCGCATCTTTGCTGTAGCTCCATAACCACATGAGGCGCATACGCCTTTTTGCTTGTGGTAAGCATTTTTCCCGCATCTTCTACATCTAATGTGTGTAGTCTTTTGGCGGCGGCCCATAGACGGTGTACCCTTTGACATTAACTCACCTCAGCGTCTTGGCCACCTACCAATACTTTATGAAATAAACGGAGGCTTACTATTCCTCTTCGACAGACCAATAAGACTTACTGAATTTTGAAGGAGAGTGGGTGAGCGCTGAAAATAACAGTCCAATAGCGATCAGTAATGATAGGATTAATGCGGTAATAGATACTATTGTGTGTGCTATGTTGTAAACTAATTGTGCTCTTACAGACCCATTGCCTTCTAACAGCATTGGCCCTTGATTTATGAAAAATATCGTAGCTAAGACACCTACTGAGACAGCAATAATCATAGCAAAAATTGGGGCTAATGGACGATTTCTAGATTCTCCATAAAAAAACATATTTCCAAGGAGAACCGTTGATGCTAGAATAAACGCTGTCAATGCAGAGTTTGCAATTCTCGGATTAAGGTCATCAATTGCAAAGTTTGGAATCGTACCATTTATCGAATAATCTAACGCTGCAATCAGGATTATCGGAAATGCTAAACCGATTAGAACGATTTTGCTACTAGGTTTTTTATTACTATAAGGCATTCAATCCTCACCCCCGATATTTTCTTTAATGATTTTGGAAACTGTAGACAATTCTTCCTTCGTTGGAACAGGGATAGATTCGGGCTTAGGTAAACTCCTTTCATAAACAAAAATTACCGATGCAAATGATAATATTGCCAAAATTGATCCTATTGTTATACCGATTATGTCTGCTATCGATAACCATAGATATTTTCTAAATTCATCAGATTCTACACTCGATGAATCTAAGTTCATTGCGCAAAGTAAAAACAAAAACGAAAACAAAGACATTGAGAATAAGTATCGTGATTCTTTGTTGCGCGAATCACCAAATGCTAACATAGCCAGACCCCCAGCCATTGAGATAGATGACAAAGATAAAAGGAAATTGGGCAAGAAAATTAACCAGTATGGATTTACCTTACCGGAATTCAACGTTGGAGTGATTTCCCACCAATGCATTAATGAAATCCAAATAATGCCTAGAGCAAACAATAATGCTCCTAAATTTCTATCACTTGATGGTAGTCTTCCTACCGGGACATTTCCTGAATATGCAACTTTGAAAAGACCAATCAAGATTAGAATTGTTGGACCGACAATGAAACCAAATAATTGCCCAACTGCACTGGAAGGAGATTCCGGCACTGTCCATGGGCTAGCCAAAACAAAACCTAGCCCAATTAATGAAAGAAAAATTCCTATTTTCGCTCGAAAAGATGAGGTTTTGACTTGAGATAACCAAAGACCAAATGGAATAAAGGCTAGCGGCAACCAAAATAGTAAAGCCGCTTCGAGTGTTTCATCCATGACCTTTGGAGGAGCAGCGGATTAATTACTTCATCCCTAAATTCAAGGTTCAGTCGTCTGTTTTCAAAATCAAAGACATAGGAGTTTCTAAATACCCGACCTTAGTGGGACGAATGCTCAAGGTGATACCATGGTCAAGATGCCTCGTCAAATTAAGCGATACAGCCCCTCGGCTGGTAAGCATACCATGCACACAGTGGAGCGCGTCAAGAAAAAGCGTGCTTCTGAACTAAAGTGGGGTCAGAGAAGATTCCGTAAGGTTATGGCTGGTTACAGAGGTTTCCCTCGTCCAAAGCCCGATGGTAGAGAAAAACCAACCAAGAGAGTTAACATTCTATTTAGATGCACAGAAACTGGTAAAGCACACTATGCACCATGTCAAAGAGCCAAGAAATTCGAACTAGTCGACAAATGAGGTGATTAATTGTCTGGAAATTTTATCAAAGTATCATGCAAAGACTGTGGTTCTGAATCTATAATATACTCCAGAGCAACTACAGTTATCGCTTGCTCTGTTTGTGGAGCTACACTAACCTCACCATCAGGTGGAAAGGCAAAACTCGTCGGCTGTAGAATGGTCGAAGCAATGGAATGAGGAGGCTGAGCCTCCATGAGTGACCAAGGAAATGCGCCTGAGGAAGGCGAACTTGTTGTTGTCACAGTAAAGAATGTTAAACAGAATGGTGTTTACGTCGATTTCGATGAATATCCTGGAATTGAAGGATTCATATTCATTGGAGAGATTGCTAGCGGTTGGGTAAAGAATATCCGAACATTTGTCCGTGATGGACAAAGATTGATCTGTAAAGTAATGCGAACTAAGAAGGATGGTTCTTCACTTGAATTATCATTGAAGTCTGTTTCCGAAGAGCGTAGAAGAGATAGATTACAAGAATGGAAGAATGAGCAAAGGTCTATCCAATTACTGAAAGTGTTGGGAGAAAAAGTGGGATGGGATGAAGCTGAAAGAGAATCTATTGCTGAAGATTTAGTTTCTGCGTTTGGAACATTGTACGCATCATTCGAGGAAGCAGCGATGAATGAAGCATCAATCGTTGATGCTGGCTTTGAAGGTGAATGGATTAAAGAATTCATCGAAATAGCTTTTGAAAACATTATCCCACCATTTGTTGAAATAAAAGGTAGTTTGAATTTATCAATAAGTGTTGAAAATGGTGTCCAAGTTATTAGAGATGCACTCAAAACTGCTGAGGACTATACTTCTGAAAAAGATGAAATTTCTGTTATGTGCTTTTATGACGGTGCCCCAGAATATAGAATCGTACTAAAAGCGCCAGATTTTAAGACTGCTGAGGACCTATGGATTGAAGTTACTAAAAACATAGTTAGCAAGATGGAAGAAAGTGGTGGACAAGCAACAAGTTTTAGAGATTAATACCGACTTAATCATAAACAATAACTACCACGCTACCACATGGCAAGGCAGCTCTTACAACAATGTGTCCAGTGCAAAGCTTGGACACTGCATAGAGACTGTCCACATTGTGATGGTACAGCAAATGCTGCAGCACCAATGAAATGGTCACCAGAAGATCAAAGAGCCAATATTCGTCGTAAAATGTATAATGTCGAGTCAGAAGATTGGTTAAATTCATTACCCGAATTAGAAACAATTTCAGAAACTCGTGAAATAATCTCCGAAGAAGAGTGACGAGATTTTTTATTCGGTAACTAAATCGAATATTTTGTTTGGTATCAATGTCAAACATTATACTGCTTATTGAATGATTAAACGATTATGAGTCTGTTGATTGAGTGGCGAAATGACCATCAAAATCTATTGGGTGCTAAAATTTGTTTATTTTCATTACCAGGCGTCGGCAATATAGGAAAAGCGGCAGTTGATGCACTTAACTCTACAAATGACGCTATTGAAATTGCTAGAATACACCACACAGCATTACCGCCACTGGCAACATTAGATGAGGATGGTTTGTTATCTCCACCACATTTGTCAATTAGGGCAATACTATTAGAAAATAGTGAGTATATACTTACATTAACTGGAACATCTCAACCATTGGAGCCAAATAATCAAGGACTTATGGCTAGAGAAATACTTGGTCTACTGCAAAAATACGAAATTTCCGAGTTGGTAGTTTTAGCAGGGATGGTTGATGAAGCCGCTAGAAAAGACATATTCATTGTTCCAAGCAGTAGTTCTTACAGAGTTGACTTAGAATCTCGGGGCGCAAATGTTAGGAGAGATGAACCTAGTTCAGGCGCAATTGGGTTAGCTGCATTGTTATCTTCATTAGGCCCAGTATACCAAATAAACTCTGCTTGTGCAATTGCAACGACGGTTGGTGCTAGTGGTGACATAATCGCCTCACAAAAACTATTGAGTTCTATCGATAAATGGTTTGGCCTAAATCTAGTTATTCCCAAAGATGCTAATGATAAACTCGTTGAAAAATTAAAACAAATATCGCCACAAAAGCAAGACGATTTGGTTTCAGAGCTAACCCAAACGCATGATGCATTCTACATGTAGGCGCCGAGAGAGGGATTTGAACCCCCGCGTCTAACGACAGTGGATTTCGAATCCACCGCAATACCGGGCTATGCGATCTCGGCCTAATATCGCCTCAAGCGCCATAGTCATAAGCATGATGCTACAGGGATATTCATGCAGATTAGGTTCTACGGTCGAGATTATGACACTACTTTTAATTTTGAAAATCAAATCAAATTAAGAGATGCTTTAGTCAAAAGCAATATTTTGCCATCTACTGTAGTAGTTAGTATTGATGATCAAATTCTGCCACTTTCTACAATTATCAAGAATGATATTGAATTATTAGTTACCACTGTTTCTTCTGGTGGCTAACCAGATACCACATCAATTCTAGAATTCCTACCGATCTGACCACGTAGTTGGTCAGCCCATGCATCCAATTCTATATTCGATAACAAAACATAATCTCCTTCATTTGCCATATCATATTGATAACCCCAATCATTTGACCAACCAGACACCTTGATTGATCTTTCATTATCGAATATTACTAGACCTTTACGATGCCACTCCCTTCCGTTTTTACCAATTCCCGAGCGCTGGTATTTGTAGGCTAATTTACCTACGATATCCCACCTAGCTCTAAAATCAAGTAAATTATCAGAGTAATCAATATCGTTTGATGTCTTTCTAATTAGTCCGAATGGGTCTATTTTTACTGATAATTCTCCTCTATAATTTGACGTGATGATTACATTTTCTAGGTATATCAAATCATTTTTCTTGAGACCGTTTGGATAATTTTGTTCACCATTCTGATTCTCTACAACTCTAAAATCAATACTTGCTCTGGAACCTTGTTGAATAATTTTAATTTCAGGAGAGTTATCCTCTCGATAATTTATGGATTCAATATTTGCGCTTAGATTAAATCTCACATTAAGTTGATTAAATGGTACTATTTTTGTTTCAGTTGATTTTCCAAGAAGTAGGTAAGTTGATTTTGGCTCGAAGTATTCTATTCCTTGACCTCCAACACAAAATGACTTCCAGTCACATCTGTCACATCTATTTTGTTCTTTAGGGGGGGCAATTGAAACACCACCCTCACTAAATCCCCTCAATGAAGATGGTTTGGCAGGGCAATCTTCTATAGAGACTTTTTGACCTTTTAAATCGTGCCACAATTTTTCTAATTCAGCCTCCATAGTAGTCATTTCAATCTCCGTTGGATTTTTTACGGATTTTATGACATCTGCACCGAGATACCAAATTTCCAATTCTGATACCATCTCTTCCTTGCCATGGGTTATCCACCACAACATGGCATACATGCGAAGTTGTTCGACATAATCTCCTGATCTATCACCGATTCCTTTACTAGCTTTGATGTCAACGATTTTGATTGACCCATCCCACCGATACACTAAATCATACTCTCCTTGAAACCAATGATTTGGGTGGATTGCATTCATGCTAAATTGTCCTGACTCTGGTTCAACAAACCAAGGTCTTGCAATCTCCCAAGCCTCAAGAATCGTTACTTTGCCTTTCGTCGCTAGAGGGTGCTGACCATTTATTGTAAATCCAAAACCATCAGGTTCTGGCCAATGTTTTCGATGACCTGAACGCCATTTTGATAGTACTGATTCATCAATATTCAAAAAGCACCTATTTACCTCATCTAGATGATATCCTAAGGCATTAAAACACATCTCTAGGCAATAGTCAAATTTTACCTCAGACCAATCACCGGATTTTCTTTCTTGACGCTCCCAATCTTTTTTTGCTGATGATAAGGTAGTTTGTAGATGTAATTCGATTCTTTTCTTAGCCCATAACTCAATTTCTTCTAAGGAACTTGGAACTTGGTTTTCAGATAATGGAATTATTCTGTTAGCAGGCCAAGTTGAATCTGATGTCCTAGATGGTTTTCCATCAGAATCTAACGGAATTTTTGACAATGTATCCTGAGAGGCATTTGACATCATCAATGATGGTGATTCTTTGAGAGTCCGACATATGGCTTCCTCTACGGCTCTACCGACATATAAGACTGGAATTTGATTAATCTTAAGTTTCAATACTTTTTCATAAAACCACATTCTATTGCATGATTTATATGTATTAACTTGGCTTGCAGATAATCGATTGTAAGGACCAACTTTGTCAAGTTTTGAATCGATTTCTGATACCGGCATGGGTTTGGGTTGATGGCTAACCCATTTCAACTCTACCTTAATCAATTAATGTCACTCTAGTTGAACGTTGGTCTATTCTCAATTGAGGAAGACCTGAACGCCAACCGAGTTCAGCAGATACAATTTTCAATTTATTCCCTGGCCTAATAGTCATCATTTGACTTGTAATGCTAGAACCAAATGCAACAACTTCCGCTACATGTTCGCCATCCCAAATGTGTAAATTTAGCATTGACCATGGTTTTTCATCTAGTTTTACTCCATTCCTTTTGTCTATAGAAAGAACTACTCCCTCTATATTTGCCCTAGTTCGCATCAATCCAATCCTTGTTATCTCATAATTCTTTGATAAATCATCATCACTTGAGCTCAAAGATATAATTTTACTCTTATTGTCTAAGTATAATCTTGGATTACCTCGCCATACACCTG
>MDSV01185788.1_pt1 | contig 23980 bp, 7 predicted proteins | sample 810851 | NCBI WGS metagenome assembly MDSV01 (sample SAMN05326640, study PRJNA326480) | marine metagenome | isolation source: seawater | place: Atlantic Ocean: North East | collected 2012 | reverse complement strand
GGCGGCGACGGCGACGGCGGCGGCGGCGACGGCGACGGCGGCGGGGACGGCGGCGGCATACCCGGTGGCGGGGGTGGAGCCTCACCAACCAATCCAGGAGCAGCTCCGACAGTCTGAAACACGTAAACGTCGCCTCCGGCATTTGCTCCGCCGACTCTGAACAGATCCTGGATGCCGTTCTGTATGGACGTCGGGCACCGGAAATCGCAATCCTCGATCGCCGCCGCGAAATCCGACTTCGCCAGCTCGAATTGATGCAGGTTGCTCTCCGTGGGGAAGAACTGAATCTTGCCCTTGGCGAACTGCAGCCTTCCTCCCATGTACCCCGACCACAACATCAGGAGGATTCCCAACAGCAGGAATACCAACGACGAGCGCTTGGACCCGACGAGGTTCGCAACCCAGTCCCAAAACTTGAAGTTACTGTACGTCGACGAGATTTTCTGCAACATGCTCTTCTTGGCCGCGGGGTCGTTGGAGTCGGACACCCCCGAGTTGAGAAGCGTTTTCCGTCCGAGCGCCATCCGCAGGCACGCCCGCCACACGCGGCGGATGTTCTTGTCGACCCAGCGCTTGAGCGCCAGCGCGGCAGGGAAGATGGTCAGCACGTACACGAAGTTCAGGGTGACGCACACGGCGATAGAGAACCCGAAGATCCGCAGCGCGGGAAGCATAGACGCGAGGTTCGACGCGAACGAGCACGCGCTCGTCGTCGTCGTGACAAACATCGCGCTCCCCGTCTTTTGGAACGTCTTCGTCAAGGCCACCGCGTACTCCTCCGGCGAGGATGCGAGCTCCGACCCATCCTCGCCTTTGAGGTGGTCGTAAAACACGAACGCGTCGTCCACGCCGATGCCGATGATCACGAAGATGCCGAGCAGCATCAGCAGCGGCACCTGCTCCACCTGGCACAGCACTCGGTACACGTAGTACGTGACGGAGAAGGACAGGATGATCTGGAACGCCACCACGAACGCCAGGAACAGCGAGTGGAAGTGGATGGTCATGAACACGCCCACGAGGAACAGACCGCCGGCCATGACGATGACGTCGTGCACCGCGGCTTGGTTGATCTGCTCGTCGTACACGTAATCGCCGCCGAAGAACACTTGGATTCGCTCCGTCTGCGCTTTGTCCACGACCGACTCGAGCATCTCCATGGCGATGTCCTTGAAGATGGCGCTCTCGCTTGCGCGCGAGCGGCCCTCGCGGCGGCAAAACGTAAACACCGACCGCGACTTCAGCAACACCTGCTCCGGGGACACCGAGGTGTAACCGTTATCCAGCATGTAGTTATCGCTCGACATCAGGTTTCGCAGCAAAACGCGGCCGTCTTGTTTCGCGCCGGCGTTCGCGCCCGTCGGGTCGAACGTCGACGCCGACGACGGGTCGCCGAGGCCGTTGAACACGGGCAAGCCGTTGGAGTACTCGGGGAAAAAGTACGACGCGAGCGAGTGCGGGGGGATGCACTCGACAGAATCGCTGGGCGTGGTCCACTTCGCGCAGAATCCGTCTGGTCCTCCGTACTTGGGATGCGCGCGGATGATGTCGTCCGCAGCCTTGATGTCCAACAAGCTGTTCTCGTTCAACAGCGTCGTGCCATCCCTCGAGCTGTAAAACAGGTACACGCGCATGCGGTCGCAAAACGACAGGGTGTACTCGTCCGACGTCTGGAGCAACCCGCGGCCGGGCTTGCGCGAGGACGCAGGTTCCTCGTCGGTCGCGTTGGCGTACGTTTGTTTCGCGAAGGTCGCGTCCGGTATGGCGTGCGCGTGCATCTGCGTCTCGTCGTCAATCTCCATGAGCTTGCGGCGAGCCGCCGCCGCGGGGGTGTCTGGCACGCAGTTGGGCGTGACGTAGTGCTGGACGTCGCGCTGGTCGCGCGAGCGGTCCCGCGCGTTGACAAACGTCGTGAAGCTCTCCGCCGCGGGGTGGTCCCGGATGTTGAACGCGTCCATCGTGGAGTCCAGCGTGAACCCGTACTGCACAGTCAGCGACGTGATCGCGATCGGGATCGCGAGAAACACGAGCAAGAACACGGGGGAGAACCGAATCAACAGTCGCGCCATCCCAACGGCGAATTTTCCAGGAGGCGCCTCCGGAAGAAGGTCCTCCTCCTCCTCCTCGTTTTCGCCGCCGCCTTCGTTTAACCAGGTGTTCATGCTCCCGCCGAGGCTTTTGCCACCGCGCGTCAACACTTGCCGCGCGTGGTCCGACCGCCGCTTCGCCTCCATCGCCATCTGGACCAACACGGGCTGTTTCCTCAACTCATTCGCCGCTGCGGATAAACCGCTCTCGGCGCGGAGTTTCGCCCATCGCTCGCGCGCCGCCCCCGATTTCTGCGCCTTGCTTTTCGCGACATCCTTCTCCACGTCCTTCTTGCGCTTCTTGATGATGCCCATGCGCACCAGGAAGCTCATGATGACCTCCCGGCCCGCAACCCACGCCGCGGTCAGCCCGGCACCGAAAAAGGACGACCCCGAGTTCCCTGCGGTCTGTAGCGCGCGGCCGATGAAGACGAGAATCACGAAGAGCTGAATGAAGAACACGCTGCTCCCCGCCGCGGGGTCGGTTTCGCCGGACGCCACGGAAACGCCCATCGCGCTGATGGTCACGGAGCCGCACGCCATGGCCACCTCCACGATGTTGCCCGCGGACCAGTGCGGCTTCAGCTCGCCTCGGCCGACGTCCGCGAAGAACCGCTCCATCGGGCCACCCTTGAAGGGCACCGCGCAGAACGGCCGGAAAAACAAAAGCAGCGCCAACCACGTCGTGTTCTGCGCCAACATGAGCTGCATCTGGAGTTTCGGCGAGCGCGAGAAAAACGTCGCCGTCATCGCGAGCAGAAGCTTGTTCATCATGCTGAAGAGCTCCCAGTACCACGCGCGCTGCTGGTACGGCAAAATCACCAGGCCGAACCGTTTCAGCTCCACGCGGAGTTCGGGGTGCAACCTCGCCTCGAGAATCTCGCCTTCGTCCGGTTCGTCGTCCGAGACGTACTCGTCGTCGTCGACTTTCTTCTCGTCCACCTTCTTCTTGCCGAAGAAGCCCTCGGTGACCGGCCCCGCGGTCCCGGACGCGTCGGCGTCGGAGGCAGACTTCTTGAAAGGGTTCCTGGAGGAGCTGTCGTCCTTCTTCTCCTTCTTCTCCTTCTTCTCCTTCTTCTCCTTCTTTTCCTTCTTTTCCTTCTTCTCATTCTTCTCCTTCTTCTCCTTCTTCTTCTCCTGTCTCTCTGTCGTGTCCTCCTCGGAATTGAGGGGAACGGGAGCCTCCTCGGAATCGGGGGGAAGGGGCGGAAGGCTGGTGCCCGTCGGCTCGGGGGAAAGGCTCGTCTCGTTCGCGGGCGCCTCGACCGGCGCCTGATCAGCCAGGATGTCGGTCGAATCCTCCGTCGGGAGACTTTCTCTCTGTTCTTCCTCGGGATCCTCCTTCTTGCCCCAGCGGCCGGCATCCTTCTTTATTTCGCCGCCGTTCGAAGGCTCGAGCTCGTCCACGATATCGGGCGTCACGCTGTGTTCGCTCACGTCCTCTTCGGCAGCAGTCTCCACCGCTTTTCCAGCGGCGATGGCGCGTTCGCGCTTCTTCTTCGCGCGGAGCTGCCTGATGAAGTCCGGGTGCCCGAGGGTGCCCGGCGGTGGGACCCACGTCTCATGTTTTCGCGTCAAGTTGTTGATCTTGTACAGCGTGTACATGACGAAGAGGAAGTACAGACACGTGTACACCACGAACCCTGAGATGCCCGCGACGACCATGCGGAAGTAGTTGTTGTTGCTCGAGGTGCACGTGATGTCCGGGTATCGCTCCATCACCCACTTGCTTTCGCCTTCACCGTTCGGGCCCAGCACCGCGGGCGCCAGGAGCATGCAGTCAAACGGCTGCAATGAGTGCAGAGTGGTGCTGACGAACATCATGTGCAGCACCTGCATGATCACCGAGAACACGCGGTCGGTGAGCTCCGCTTTGCCCGGTTTCCTCGAGTAGTAGTAGAGGCCGCCGGACACCGGCAGCAGCACCGCGACCGGCGAAACGAGCCGCACCATCCACGAAGCCTCGAAGGACATGTCCACGGAGCACTGCGGAGAGATCATCCCCCAGATGTCGAAGTTGATCATCGCGCCGAGCGCGATGAAGAAATCCGTGATGGGCGCGGGCCACGGGATCCGAACGCCGATCATCAGGTTTTGAATCTGGAGGTACGTGATGAACATCACGATGAACACGATGGTCCCGGCTTTCGCCGCGCGTTTCCTCTCGTCCTTGCCGAGCTGTCTCTTCAACCTGCGCTTGATCAAGCCGGCGTTGCGCATCAGCCTACCGATCTTATCCGCGAACACCAAGACAGCGATCGCGGTGATGCATAAGCAAACACCCATGAAGATGAGTGAGTAATACCTCGCGTTCTTCTGGCACGGGAAGCAAGAGCCCTGGAAGATGAACCACCCCTTCTCGCACTCGCTGCACGCCAAGCCCCTGTGCCCGACTTTGCACTGGTCCCCGCCGAGACACCACTCCGCCGTGCTGCATTCCAGGCAGTACGTCGCGCCCATCTGGTCCTGCCACTGCCCGACTGGACACGTCGTGCAATCCCAGGGAGCCGTGGCTTCCTGCGTGCGGAAGGTACCCGAGGGACAGAGGTCGCACGCCAAATCCGGCGCCGCCGCGTAGTACCCCGGCCTGCAATAGGAGCACGCCGCGTCGACGTTGAGGTCGGGCGCCACCGTCCCCTCGGGACACGCGACGCACATCTCCGTGGAAATCGCGGCGGGCGCCATGGGAGGCGGCGGCGGGTTCGGCGGCGGTGGCGGAGGCGAGGGGGGAGGCGGCGGCAGCGGCGGCGAGTTCACCTCGTGGATGGGGAAGATGGGCGCGTACACCCTAGGCAGCGGCGGTGGCCGCGGCGGCATGGGCGGCGGCGGCGGCAACACGATGTCGCTGGCAATCCCGGGGTCGAACGTGAGGTAGTGCCCCACGGGACATCCCCCGTTGCCGGTGAACGCGTGCAGGAATCCCTCGTAGTCGGTGACGTAGATGGACCCGTCGCGGCCCACCGCCGGGGACGCCGCGACGGCGACGCGGTCCGCCCCCGTCGACATCTCCGCGACGTACAGCTTGTTGCCCGTCGCCGCGTCCACGGACATGACCGTGCCCTCGAAGTTCACGGCAAGGACGGTGGTACCACCGCCCAAAACGATCGGCGAGCTCATGAAATACGGCGCGAGCGACGCGTCCGCCGCCGAGGCGGCCGCGTCCGACGCCTCCGCGAGCGCGCCCGACATCTCGCTCGTGACTGACACCTTCCAGAGCAGCTCCGCGCACCCGGGGGAGCACTTGTACAGGTACCCGTTCTCACCGGCGTACACCAGTGATCCGTCCGGCAACAGCGCCGGGGAGCTGGATATGGGCGTGCCGGTCTCGCGGCATCCCTTGGGCTCGCCGGTGGTCATATCCAGCGTGAGCATGCGCTTATCGTGTCCGCCGACGTACACGACGCCTCGCGCCTCGTCCACAACGGGCGTGGAGTGCAGGACGTAGGAGAAGAGGAAGCGCCAGATCTTGTTTCCCCCCGGCGAGATCTTGTACACCGCGTGCTCGCCCTCCTGGTCCGCTTTTATGTGATACGTCCAGGGTTGGTAGTACGAGCTCGTGACGTAGATGTTCCCCGCCGAGTCCACCGCGGGCGCGGCAATGATGGCCGAGCCGGGCTGCGGTTGGAACGACCACTGCACGACGCCGGTGTCGGCGTGGAGGGCGTACAGCGTGCCCTGTTTCGTGGCGATGTACAGCATCTCACCGTACAGCACGGGCGAGGAAGGGATCTCCCCGTCCACAGGCCGCACCCACTGGATGACGCCGTTGTTGTAGTCCAGCGCGTACACAACGCCGGCGGTGGCGTTGCCGCTCACCCCGACGTACAGGAAGTTGTTGGACCCAATGGCCATCGTGGACAGGATGTACCCGGACAACGACATGTCCCACTTCTTGGCGCCGGCGGCGGTCACGCCGTACACCTGCCCCTTAGAGTTCCCCACGTACACCGTGCCGTTTCTGTCGATCACCGGCGACGCGTACACGAACGCGTCCTGCGTGCTCGCGCCGATCCGGAACCGCCACGAGGCGCCCGAGGAGGGGAAAAAGTCCTTGCTCGGCGCGTACGGGGAGCTCCCGTGGCGGTTCGAGGAGCCGCGCCACGTCGGCCAGGGCGAGCCGGTCATGTACGCTGCACGTTTTCGCGGAGACGATCGGGGCGCGGTGAGAAAAAAACGGGGAGGTGAGCGAGTCGTTCACGAGAGGGAGACGCGTCCTCGGGTTTTCGCGCTTCGTCACCGCGACGAGAAAAAAAAAAACTGGGTCGTCTGGAAATGTCGTTCGCGGATCGTCGTCCGCGACGAATGTGGCCGGTGACGACGGTCTGCGCGGCGGGGACGTCCCCGGCGGGTTCGAGCCGCCGCGTGGCGACCGCCGGGGAGGCGACGCGCGTTCCCGACCGCCCCCGCCGCAGCGTCTGCGCGGGAGAAACTCGCGCGGGGACGCGGCTCACGCGCGGACGCGACCGCGCCATCCCGCGGCGCGGTTTGAAAAACCCCGGGGCACAAGAACACGCAGACACTTAAAAAACGTGACGCACCCGAGTCAGGGGAGAACTCCTTGTACACCACGCTGGCGTTCGCCGCGGGGAACGTGGGGTTGGTCAACTCCACGCCGTCGCACGTGGACGGCACGGCGAGGAAATCATCGGGTGTGAGGTGGTTCACCGGCAGGACCGCGTACGAGTCAACGCCAGTCAGGCACATCCCCAGGATCGCGCCCAGAAGGATCAGCGCGGAGCGAAGCCGCCATCGCGGACCGCCCCTCGAACGCGCGCGCGCCATCGCGACGCGAACCGCGGTTACCACCGAGCAGTTCGCGACGGCGACGCGTCGACAACACGACGTCGCTTCTCGTGCGTCGCTGCGCGTGGCGCTCTGAGGAAAGCATTCGCGTCGGCCCCCCTCTCAGGGCAACAACGGGGATGTGTTCCGAACTTTCGTCGTCAGTTTCGGAAATCCTCGGACGGCCACGTGTCTGACGTGTTGATGTCCCAGAAAACGGTGTCTGCATTTTTCCCCCAACCCCGCGAGTTCCAGTCGCCCCGAGGGTTCGGTGACCCCCACGCAGTGACCGTCGGTTTGATTTCCCACGTGAGGAAACGCGCGACGCGTTCGGGGTGTTCGGTCGACGCGACGTCGCGGCGTGACGGGTAACGACGCGCTCAGCTACATGAAACGGTTCCGATCGACGTGTTCTACGCGCGTCTCGCGTCCGGCGCCGCCGCGCGCGCCGAAGAAGCCCCTGATGTCCTTCGTTCCCTCCGCCGCCGCCGCCGCCGCCGCCTCGCGCATCCGCGCGCGCAAGTCTTTCGTCGCTCGGCGGTGGCACCCATCGCAGAGCGTCCGGAAGTTCTCGAGACCGCACTCGCCGCCGCCCTCGGCGACGGGCACGATGTGGTCCGCCTGCCACAGGTCCCCGGCTCTCGGCGCGCGCGCGACCGCCGCCGCGCGGGCGGAGGAGAAGCAGGGAAAAGGGAGGGTCCCGCCGGCGTTCTCCAGCATGCGCGCGCGCTCGGGCACGCTCGGCTCGGCGATGAGCTTGGAGAGCAGCGCGTCGCAGTCGAGCCCGCACGCCTGGCACACGCCTCGCTCGAGCTTGAAGAGCTCGGCGCGCGCGAACCCGACGCGGGTTTTCACGCGGAACGACTTGGCGCACGGCTCGCCGCAGAACGGGTGGCCGAGCGCTTCCCTGCGCGCGTCGTCGTACGCGTCGCCGCAGACCAGGCACAGCGGCGCCGACCCCGCGCCGGGAAGGATCCCGGTCCCGGGCAGGAACCACTGCGCCCACTCGACGCCCGTCGCGCCGGTCCAGCGCGCGAGCGTCGCGTCGGGGTGCGCCGCGGGAGGCGCGGGATCCCCGTCCCCGCCGTCGCGTCCGTCGTCGGCGTCCGCCGTCGGTTTCGGTTTTTCGGTTTCGGTCCGCGCGACGACGCGCGACGCGTCGTCGCCCCCGCGGACGGACAGGAACCGTTCCATCGACGCGTACCGCTCGGTGCTCTTCCCCGACGCCTTCTCCGTCCGCAGGCTCGCCGCCCGCGCCAGCGCCGCCGCGAGCGGCGCGCGGAGCGGGCGGTCCGCTAGAGCCGCGCGCGACGTGGCTTTCGCGGCGCCCCACTCCCTGAGGAACGCGCGGCACGCCGCGCGAGCCGACTCCGGCCGGAGAACCGCGGGGAGCGCGTCGGCGTCGTCCGCGGCGTCCGCGGCGCGGAACTCGCCGGCGGTGAATCGCTCGCCCGAGTACTCCCAAGACGTTTCCGCCGCGTCGTCTTCCCTCGCGGAGGTCTCGTCGCGCAGGTACCACGCGCGCGGCCGGCGGTGCACGAACACGCGGCCGGTGTTCCCGGAAACCTCAAACGCCACGTCGCGCGCGGGCGCCGCGGGGGGGGGTCGCGGAGACGTTTTCGTTTTCGCGCGCGACGCCGTCGGGACGTCGCTCGGCGCGGTTTCGTTCAAGTCGCGCGACGACGAGTCGCGCGGGTGCGCCGTCGGCGGCGCCGCGCGATCCGCGGAAAACGCGGGGACCGGGTCCGGCGGAGGTTCAGCGGGGATCCCCGCGGGGAGCGCGTCGCACGCGCCGCAGCGTTTCGCGGACGCCGCGTTGAGAAGCGTGCACCTCGCGCACGCCCACGCGCGCGACGCGCCGCACTTTCCGGGACGTCCCGCGTCGGCGCATCCGTTTTTCCACGACGTTTCGTCCGTCGGAAGGACAGCCTTTGCCTTTTCGTTCGCGTCCGCCCCGAAAAACGCGCGGATGTCGCGCGCGTGCACGCCCCCGGGCGGCGCGCCGGGCTTCACCGCCTGACTCCCGGCGGCGAAGCCTTCGCCGTTCCGCGGCGCCGCCGCGAACGCGTTCGCCGGGTTGGTCGCGTAGTACGACATCAGCGCCTGGAGCACGCCGGCGTCCGCCTCGGCGGCGGCGGCTTCGCCCATATCCACGCGCTCGGCGCCGAGGCCCGCGGCGGCGCCGTCCAGTGCCACGCCGAGTCGCTCGAGCTTGCGCGAGACGGCGGGCCACACGATATCGTCCAGCGTCCCTGCCGCGCACAGGTACCGCACGTTCACCGGGTTTTTCTGCCCGATCCTGTGCGCGCGGTCCTCCGCCTGGAGCATCGCCGCGGGGACCCAGTGCAGCTCCCCGAACACCACGTCGCTGGCGGCGGTGAGCGTGATCCCCTGGCCGCACGCCTGGATGGACAACACCGCCACGCGCAAATCGGGCTCCTCCTGGAAGCGGCGCACGGCGATGGCGCGCTCGAGGCTGGGTGTCGTGCCGTCGATGCGCACGTGTGGGACGCGCGCCGCGCGCAGCGCGTTGGTCATCGCGTCGAGCATGCAGTGGTGGTGCGCGAAGAAGAGCATCTTGTTCCGCTCGTCGCCGCTCTCCAGAATCTCCGCCACGCGCGCCGCCACGTCGCCCGCTTTCGCCCGCGCGGTGGTCACGCCCCACGCCGTCAACGCCTTGAGCGTCTCGAAGCGCCTCGCTCGAGAATCGTCGCCGCTGTTCCCAGCGCCGCCGCCGCGAAGCGACTCCACCAGTGCCCGCGCGGCTTCGTTGGCGACGCGCGCCGCGTCGGCGGCGAGCTCGAACCGCACGCACTCCCGGCGTTTGCGCGGGAGTTGGTCGGCGACGACCGATTTCAGTCTCCGGTGCATGTACGTCCGGGTCATGATGCCGTGCAGCTCCTCCAGGTTCGAGCCGCCGCTCGCGTCCCAGCCCCATGGCTTCATGCGCGCGTCGCAGTAGCGCTTCGCGAAGTCGCCGAACGACCCCATGCGCCCCGGGCGCAGCGCGTCCAGCTGCGTGAACAAATCGCGCGGCCGGTTCAGCGCCGGCGTGCCGGAGAGCAACACGCACCGCTTCGCGCGCTTGAGAATCGGAACCAGAGCCTTGGTGCGCTTCGCCTTGCCGTCCTTCACGTAGTGCGACTCGTCCGCGACCACCACCTGGAACGCAGCCGCTTCGCACTGCGCGCGTATGCTCTCGACGGACAAAAGAGGATAGGAGACAATCGTGACGCGCGACGTTTTCGACGCGATGCGCGTGTTACCGCCGTCGCGCACCACGTTGACGTCGCCCGGCTTTACCAAGCGCTCATCCAGCCACAGCTCGAGGGCGTCCACCCACGGCCAGCGCATGGACGCGGGCACGACCACAAGCGCGGGCCACTCGTGCGCGTAGTGCGCCAGGCACGCCAGAGCCTGCAGGGTCTTGCCCAGGCCCATGTCGTGCGCGATGAGCGCGCGGCCCTCGCGTTTGAGCGCGAACGCGACGCCCTCACGCTGGAAGGGCAGGAGCGCGGCGTGCAGGCGCGGCGCGCGCGTCGCCACCACTGAGAGCGCGCGTTCGAGCTCCGCGGGGTCCACGGGAGGGTCGGATTCGAGAGAAGTCGAGCTTTTGTGCGTGCCCAAACCGCTCGCGACGGCGTTCTCCTTGTTGCCCGCGGAGGCAGATCTCGCGCGCTTGCCCTTGCCGCCAGAGACGTCCGCGCTGGGCGGAGCATCGTCCGATTTCGAGCGCTTGCCCCCGCCCTCTCGCTTCTCCGCCGCCTGCTTGCGGATCTTGTTCACCAGCCAAGCGGGCTTCCCTCCGGCCATCGCGCCGCCGAGCGCGCCGCCGCCGCAAGCCTCGTGGCGCCCGCCGAAGTGATGCGCGCGCGGGCGCGTTCGAAGGTGAAGTGCTAATACTGTCGTCTTGCCTCTTGCGTGACTCCTGACTCGCGCGGGCGCGAAAAACCCATGTGCTCAGCTGTTCTCGGAAGTTTCAAACCAAACATCGGGGCGCGCCATGTCCGGAGGCCCGACCGGGGGGAAGCCCCGCCGAGGTGCGCCGAGGGGGGGGATCACTGTTTTTCGGTCCCCGAAGAAACCCGAACCCGGAGCCGCGCCCTCGAAGAAACCCGACCTCCCCACGCCCAACGCGCCGAGCGCGTCCGAGGCGGACGTCGCGAAAAAGAATGCCAAGCAGGCGTCGAACGTGCCGACCCCGGAATCGCCGGTGCCTCGTCCTCGTCCGATAGGCTCGAAGCGCCCGCCGCCTTCGCCCACGCTTCCGGTCGCCAACGCCGGTGGTGACGCCGACGACGCCCCCGCGCGGAGACTCGCGGCGCACGCGTCCGACGCGAACGCGAACGACGACGCGACGCGCGTGATTTCGAACGAGGCGACCGCCCCGAAAAAAGAAACCGACGCCGGCTGCCCGCAGGACCTTCCGTCCCCCGGACCCGGATCGGTCTCTCCTCTGCAGCAGCCGCAGCCGCAGAAGAAGAAGAAGAAGAAGAAGGGCGGCGACCCGGAGAAGGCGGCTCGGGCTGCGCACTTCGCTGCCGTGAACGCCGCGCACGCCGCGGACGCCGCGGCGGCGGCGCGCGCGCTCCGCGGGCGCCTGGACCGCGCGAAGAAGGAACGGGAAACCGACTCGGACCTGGCCGAACAGACGCGGGTGCAGCTCGAGATGCTTCTTTCTGAGCGCGCGCGCGCGTCGACGACCATCGCGACGCTGCAACGCGAGCGGGACACGGCGGAGGATCTGCTGGCACACCAGAACGTCGCGCTGGACGAGGCGGAGGCGACCATCGAGCGGCTCCGGGCGGAGCTCCGCGAGGCGCGAGAAAAAACCGGCGTCGTCGGCGGGGGGGCGGACGGCGACGCCGGGTCGGAGGAGAAACGCGGCGGCGCCGGCGCCGGCGACGAAGGCGACGACGACGCGTTCGTGCTGGAACGGGACGGAGAGGCGCGGAGCGAGCGCGGTGAGCGAGACGTTTCCCCGTAGCGTCGTCGTATTAATATACTTTAGTCAATAGCTCCCATGAGATAGTCTACCTTATGTCACCCTTCGAGCGCGGGCGCGAGGGAAAAGCGCACGAGAATCGAGAGCGGCGAAAAACGCCTCGGACGCGGTCTTGGCGGTTCCGAGAGCGCCTCGCACCGTCGCGCTTCACGGCGACGTTTCGTTTCGCAACGTCAGGGGCTGGGACTCCACAACACCGAGCGCGTGACGCGTGCGCCACCTCTCCGCCCGGACGCGGAACGCGCACCATGCCCAAGAAGGACAAGGCCAAGCAACAGGTCAAGGACGCTCGCGGGGCGGTGACCGAGGAGGTCTCGAAGACCGTCCACGACGCTGAGCACGCCGCGGGCGGCGTCGCGACCTCGTTGAAGGACGCGGTCGCGTCTGGCGTCGACACAGTCGCGGAAACCACGACCCACGCCATGTCTTCCGTCTCCCACGCCGTCTCCAGCGCCATCGAGAAGGTACGCCTCGCCTTACCACGCGCACGCGCTGTCCCGGCCGCTCTGCCGCCTTCCACGTTGACCCGAGCCCCTCACTCTCGTGTCCTCGGAACGACCGCCGCGACGACGTTTTCGTGTCGTCGTGGGACTCGACGATATGACTTTCGCGCTCCTTCTACGTCGGACCGCCCGGCAGGGCACGGAGGCGCTGGACGTGAACAAAGACGGGAAGGTCGACGCGCAAGACGCCGCCGAGGTCAGCCGACGATGCGCGCCTGCTAAGTGCGTCATTTCGTGAGACGACTCAGACGTCTCTTCTCGGTTCGTTCCGCGGGCGAACCGTCTCCGACCTTCGCGGCGCGCCTTCGCCGCAAACGGCTGGGCTTCTCGACGAGGAAACGCACGCGGCGACGTCGCGTTCGCCGGCGCGAAAGGACCCACTCCACAGACACTTCGTGGAAGCGCGCCGAAAAGCCAACGCGTTCCTCTCCGCGCAAAGACTCTAGTACCTTCGAACTACCAATAGACTAGCCTAGCTAGTAGGTTGCGTCATCATCCGCTCGTGACACCCGAGTCGCCGCCGGTGAGCGCCGACACCGACGGCTCGGACGGGTCCCCTCGCCGCCGCTTCTTCTCCTTCTTCTCCCTCTTCTCCTTTTTGTCCCGCTTCCGCTTCTCCCCCCGCAGGGAGGCGTCCGCCTCCGGGGCGCCCCCCTCGCCCGTGCTCTTCGCGGCGTTGCCCGCCGCCGCCGCAGCCGCAGCCTCTTCGTCCTTCGCGCGCCGGATCACCGCGGGCACCGTCCCGAGATCCTCCTCCCGCAGCGAAAAGGGCGTGGGCTTGAACGAGAAGGCCGCGCGCGCGCGGTCGCGGTCCAGCACCTCGAGCGCCTTCGCCGCCGCGGGCGGGGGTGCCTCGAGCAGTGGTGCGAGCTCCATCGCCCGACCCTGCCTGAGCTCGAACCCCGCGGAAATCCCGGGCAGCTCGGTGTCGCAGTTGAGCGCCGCGGGCGGGCGCCCCGCGGCGAGGAAATGATCGTGTGCGGGTTTCAGACCCATCGCGCGGAGGATGTCCCGCGCGCCGCTGAACTCATCGCGCGCGCCCTTGACGATGGGCGGGAGCTTGGGGGGGGCGGGCGGCATCGCACCGGGACCACGCGAGTTCGGCGGAACCACGCAGCCACCCAACGCGGCCGGTAATGCGAGGGTTAACACTCGCGTGATAAATCTGCACTCGCAACTGTCGCTGATCTGCGCGTTTGCGCGACTGCGCGATGTCGCTCATGAGAGTTGAGAGGACTTGGACCGACTTCGTAACACCAACCTCGGCCACAGGTGGGCGCACCGAGGTGTGGGTAGGGCTCCGCAGCGCCCGTCGCGCCAGCGATGCCCGCCTCGGTTCGGTCGAGCGCGGCTGCCTCGGTGCGCGGCGGCGAGGGCGCGCTTGAGTCCCGGCGCGGGGCCAAGTCCACGCGCACGGCGAACACGTTTGGCTCGATCGTGGACAAGAGCGCGTACGAGGAGGAGGGCGATTACGCAGACATCCCGTGGTGGGACACGGACTTCCTCGAGCCCCCCCCCGAGGAGCGCCGCTTCGGCAAGCGCGCGGGCGGCGAGAAGGACAACTACTCCCCCAACCACCCGTTGTGGCCCTCGCTCGCGCACTACGCCGTGATGTCCTTCGCGCTGCGCAACATCGTGCGCCAGCTCGAGCGCGCGGTGTACACGGGCGGGGAGAAGATCGGCGACTCTTGCGTGCGCGCGATGAACGTCGCGACGCTGCGGGATCTGGCGGACGTGCAGATGGCCAAGGCCAAGAAGGAGTGCGAGAAGAACCCCGTCAAGCGTGTCAACCCGTTTCCCAAGAAATGCCCCGAGTTTCCCGACTACGAGCACGTGGAGCACCTCGCCGCGGACGACGACCCGAAGCGGATGGACGTCGAGCACGTCGCGCTCACCGGCCGCGACGCGCTCAACATGATGAAGTTCCGCGAGAAGTGGCAGCGCCGCGCGAAGCTACGCTTGAAGCGCGTCATGGAGGTTTCCTGGTGGCGCACGGGCAAGCCGCTCTCGATGATCCGCTCCGAGCTCATACGGGCAGAGACGCGCGCCGCCGCCGAGGCGAAGAAGAACGGCGACCCGCCGCCGCCGTCGGTGTTTGGCACGGAGGAGGAGTTGGCGGCGCTCATGCCCGTGAGCAACGACAAGCGCGACGCTGTGCGCGTGGACCTGAAGGAGTCCATCGCGGGCGAGGTGATCCTGATGCACCCCGAGGAGATGGAGGACAAGTACTTGGAGCTCATCAAGCACGAGCTCACCAGGTTGGACGTGCACCTCTCGTCCATACGGTACCACGTCAACCTCGGCATCGACTACGACGCGCGCGGGAACATCGTCGGGCGAGGCGCCGTCGCGCGCGCGTGCGAGATGTGCGCGATATCGTAGCGCAAGCGAGCGACTGGGCTAGGCAGTCGAGGGGGTGTATATAGGATAGACCATAGAGAGGGAGGGTAGAACGTCGCGCGCGATACGACAATTCGTGATAGAGTCCGCGTAGAATCGAATCTTATTGTTTGTCGTCGTAGCGAAAACGCGTTCTTCTTCTCGTCCTCGTCGTCCTCGTCGTCGCGGTCGCGTCGTACAAAATTGCAGAGCGCGATTCACTCGTAGATGTTCTCGCACTCGATGTGCGAGTGCTGGTTGTCGTCCTTGGTGATGCGCCAGTAGTAGTCCGCGTGCTCGCGCTGCCCGAGCACCTGCGCGAAGTGCATGTCGTGCGTAATCACGATCAGCTGGAAGTTCTCCTGGTCGCGGCGCGCGTGCATGATGTCGCAGAGCGAGCGCGCCAGCGCGTCCGCGTTGGGCGCGTCCAGGTTGGTGGTGGGCTCGTCCAGCGCCAAGATGCCGCAGTTGAGGCAAAACGTCTCCGCCAGCGCCAGCCGGATGATCAGGCACGCCAGCACCTTCTGCCCGGCGCTGCAGCGCCCGCGCATCTCCAGCTCGGCGTCCCCGACAACCATGCACACGCGGTAGTTGTAGCTGCTCCGGCCGGTCGCGCCGGACGCGGGCCCGGCGTCGCTCCGGATCTGGATGTAGTCGATGTCCTGCCCGCGGTACGTGCGCTGCCACAGCTCCTTCACCACCTTGTTGATGTCCGACATCTTGGACGCGTGGAACGCCATGAGCGCGCGGTCGAGCGCGCCGTGGTACCGGTCGAGGTCGGAAGCCGTCATCTCGAACGTCTTCAGCTCCAGAACCTGCTTGCTCAGCGCCGCGTCCACGCCGCGCAGGCTCGGGTCGTTCAGCTCGCGCGCGCACTGCGCCATGGACTCCTGGTGGTTCTTCACGCGGCCCTGCGACTCGGCGCACGACAACCGGAGCTCGTCGCGCCGGCGCGCGCGGCGCGAACGCGCCTCCTCCGCCGCGGCGAACGCCTCGGGGTCGGGCGCGGCACACGCGTCCAGCTCCCTCGCGAGGCGCGCCTCTTCCTCCGCCCCCACGCGGACCGCCAGGTTATCCTCCAGCGAGCGCTTGTACTTCTCCCGGGAACGCACGAGCTCGTGCGCCGCGCGGCGCGCCTCCTCGCGCGTCGCCAGCGTCTCCTCGCAGGCGGCGATTTTCTCGCCCAGCGCGGACATCTCCGCCGCCGTCTTCTCGAGCTCGCTCGCCTTGCCTCCGGCGACGTACTCGGCGATCGGGCGCTCCGCAGCCTCGAGCGCGTCCACGTCGCGCTGCAGGTCACGCACGGCGTCGTCAGCCGCCGTCTCGGCCGCGCGCGCCGACGCGCGAGCCGACGCGCGCTCGCGCTCGAGCGCGTCGCGCGCCGCGCGCCGCGGCGCGCGGTCCGCCTCGAGCCGCGCCGCCTCCGCCGCCGCCGCCGCGTCGCCGCGCTTGATCTCCTCGAGCTCGCGCATGAGCTCGGCGCGCCGCTCCGCCTGCGCGGAGACGCGCACGCGCTCCTCGCGCAGGTCGCGCGCCTGGCGCTCGAAGCCGAGCAGCTCCTGGTCGTGGCGCTCGCGGCGGCGCGCCAGCGCCTCGCGCTCGCGCTCGAGCGCGGCGCGCCGGAGCTCGGCGTCCTCGACGTCGGCGCCGATGGCGCTCACCGAGCGCGCCGTCGGCGCGGCTCTGCGCTGCGTGCCGACCGTCCGCTGCGTGTCTGCGGCGGCCGTCAAAGGCGCGCTCGGCTGCGTCGCTGAACCGCCCCCGGGCGCGAACGAGCGCTCGAGCGACGCCACCGCCGCGCGCAGCGCCTCCGCCTCCGCCGCCAGGCGCGTCGCGGCGTCGGCGTCCTCGACGAGCGACGCCGCCGCCGCGTGGTCGGAGGACGCCACCTCGAACGCCTCCTCGGCGGCGGCGGCGGCGGCGCGCGCGCGCGTCTCCGCCTCCTCCGCGGCGACCACCGCGGTGGTCGCCTCGGGGATGGTCTTGGTCACGAGCGTGGCGTGCCTGGCGGCGACAGGCGCGAGCCTCTGCAGCCGCGCGCGCGTCTCGCGCAAAGCCGCCGCCTCCCGCCGCGCCGTCGCCTCTTGCGCGGGGACGGACTCCACCGTCTGGCGCACGTTCTCCGTGAACGCGGCGACGTCCGCCAGCGCCTGCTGGCACACCGGGCACGCCCGATGCTCGTTCGCGGACTGCGCGAAAGAGTTGTACACCTGCGTGAGGTTGCCCAGAACGGTCAGGTCCGCCTCCCTCGCGGTCAGCTTCGCCTCCACGGCGGAGGATCGCGCGTCGTACCCGGCGAAAGGGCCGAAACCCGCGGCGGCGCCGCCGGCGCCGGACGCCGCGGCGTCGCGCGACGGCGTCTCCTCGGCGTCGCCGGCCAGCGCGTCAGCGTCTTCCTCGGCGCGCCGCTCCGCATCCGCCGCCTCCGCCTTCGCGCGCGCCAGCGCGCCCTGCGCGGCGCGCGTCGCGGCGCCCGCGCTGTCCGCCGCGACGCCCGCGGCGCTCGCGCCCCGCCGCGCCGCCTCCGCCGCCTCCGCGCGCGCGTCGACGACGGCGCGCAGCCGCTCCTTGATTCGTTCCGGCGGCGGCGTCGGCTCGCCGCCGAAGACGTCGGCGAAGCGCCCCGCGCGCGACTCCAGCAGGGATCTGCACGCCTCCTCCTTGGCGAAGAGCTCCTCGCGCTTCAGGCGCGTCTTCGTGGCGTTCTCGCCGGCGAGCGCCGCCAGGTCCTGCTCCTGGCGCAGCTTCGCGAGGCGCCGGTCCAGCGTGGCGAGCGCCTCGGCGTTTTTCTCAATCGCCTCGAGCGTCGCCGCGCCGGCGTCCGCCGCGCGCCGCTCGTCAAAGTTGCGCTGCGCCTGGTCCGCGCGGCGCTCGAGGTCCGCCACGTGCGCCTCGGAGACCGCGCTCGAGCCGATCTCGTCTGCCAGGTGCTCCGCGCGCTTGCGCGTCGCGTCGCGCGACTCCGCGCGGAGACGCACGGACTCCTCGGCGGCGGCGAGTTCGCGGTTCGCGGCGTCTGCGCGCGCGCCGAAGGCGTCGTCCTCGCCGCGGTGCTTGGCGCGCGTCGACTCGGCGGCGGCGCGCAGCGCGTCCAGCCGCGCGGTCGCGCGCGCGCGCATCTCGTTCGCGGCGCGAGTCATCTCGGCGACGAACGCGTCGTCGGTGAGGCTCGACAGAGGCCCTTCCCGGTCCGCCCGCGCGTCTCGCCGAGGAAACCCCTCGCCGAGGCACGCCGGGAGCGGCCCGAGGTCGGGATGCCGCGAGACGACGCCGCGAAGGAACGAAGCGCGGTCGGCGACGCGCTTGGCGTGCGCCTCGGCTTCGGCGGCGAGCTTGCCGTGGTGCTTCATCGCCACCTCCCGCTTGTCCTTGTAGGCTTTCGCCGTTAATGCCAGGTCGCTCACCGCGCGCTCCTCCTCCTTGACCTTCGCGCGCGTCGCGTCGATGGTGTCGTTGAACTCGACGAGGAGCCGCTTTAAGTCTTCGGTGGCGTCCGTGAGCTCGTTGTCGAGCGCCGCGCGGCGGCGCGCCGTCTCCGCCACGACCGCCTCGCGCTTCGCTTCGATCTGCCCCCGGCGCTCGTTCCGGCCGCGCATCTCCGCGAGCTCGTCGTCGCATCGCGCGATCGCGGCGTCCGCGTCCTTGATCTGCGCGTTCATCGCGCCCATCTTCTCGCCCAGCTCCGTCGCCGCCTTGGAGTTTTCCTCGCGCCGCGCGCGGAGCTTCACGGCGTGGTCCTTCTGCACCTTAAGCTTTTCTTTGATCAGGCGGAACTCTTTGATTTTCTGCGTCTGCTCCTTCTTCAGCTTGTTGATGTGCTCCAGCGCCTTGGTGTACTTCGTGGCGCTGAAGATCTCGTCGAACTTCTTCTTGAGCGTCGCCGCCTCGCCCAGCGGCCAGTTCGAGTCCTCCTGGTGCACGAACACCACGTTCTCCAGAATCGCCTTCGAGACGCCCATCATGTCCGGGACCGTAGCGTTGACGTCCGCGCACTTCCGCGAAACCGAAACGCGCTCGCCCGTCTTCTCGTCCAGCGTCTGGATCACCTGGTCCAGGTCCTTCTTCTCCAGCTTCCCCCCGCTCTTCTGCGCGAGCTGGAACGACCGCGTCACCACGCACGGCTGACGCCGGACGTCCCGGAAACGAAGCTTGATCTGCGCCTTCACCTCGGTGACGTCGGCCACCTTGGGGTCGTGGATGAACGCCTGACCGGCGCGCGCCGAGGGGGGGAGCTCGCCGGTGGTGGCCATCTTCAAGCACTCGATCACGGTCTGCGGCGGGGACGCGTTCGCGGAGGGGATTCGTCGATGCGCGTGAGTCGGTGTTCACGCTGTTCGCGCGCGAAAGGGAAAAAGGGAAATTCTGGGCACCTCTCGAGAAGACGCCCCTCTTCTCGAGAAGACGCTCGCGGGACGCGACGCGTACCGTTTTGCCCGCGCCGTTGCGGCCGACGATCAGGGTCAGAGGCTTGGGGAACACGATCGCGTGGTCGTTCTCGGGGCTGAAGCTCCGGATGCCCTTGATCAGGAGCTTCTCTACGCTGCACATGGTGGCTCGCGCTCAATCGGAGATCCGACTCGGGTGCCCAGGATCTCGGTCGCCGACGCCGCGCCGCGTCGAGACGTGAACCGGGGGCGAGCGATGTCGTCGCGCGCAAGTACCGCGAGGACGACGACCGCGGGAGTCTCGCCCGAGGTGCCGCGGACACCCGCGCGTCGACGCGTGCCGCGCGCGTCGAACTGGCGTCGCCGCTCTGAGGCAAAGTTTGAAGCAGTCTCTTCGCCTCGGGCCCTCGGCCGTCGGCCCGTCCCAGAGAAGTGACACTCTGATGTGACGACTGAGCTGACGCGGAGCCTGCTCTTCCACTTTCGGTCGCGCGTCTTGATGGCGTCCTCGAGCGATGGCTCCGACCAGTCCCTGGCCGGGAGGCTCGCGGAGGTTGCTGAGATCCGCGCGGTCGCCGAGGAGGTTTCGCGTCTCATCGAGACCGTCGTGACGCGCGAGGACGTGCTTCGCCCCGCGCGCGAAGCCCTGGCCGCCGCCGAGAAAAAAAAAACAGTTGGGCAACGATGGATTCCGCAAGGGCGATTTCCTCGCGGCGTACGCCGAGTACATGGAGGCGCACAAGGCGCTGGACGTGGCGTCCGCCGAGCCCACGACCGCGTACGCGGCGGAGGTGCTTCGCCTGACGGTGCTGGCGAACACCGCGCAGTGCGCGCTGAAGACCGGCCAGCCTTCCGCGGCGGCGAATTTCTGTCGCGACGCCGTCAAGCTCAGCAACTGCGTCAACGACGAGAAGCTGTTCAAGAAGATCCTCGTGCGGCTCGCGCAGGCGCACGAGCAGATGGGCGAGCGGGAGAAGGCGCTCGCGGTGGTGCACGAGGCGCAGCTGCGCGGGGTGAACTGCGAGGAGTTCTTCGCGCTGACGAAGAAGCACAAGGCGGAAAATGTCGGCGCGCTCGAGCCCGGCGTCGAGATGCGCATGTTCGTCATGCTCGCCATCCGCCTCAGCGCCGGGCCCGAGAACCTCGAGCGCGTGCGGAGCGTCCTGCAAACCGGCAAGCTCCCGCACGTCGACCGGCGGGACGAGGCGGGCTTCAACATGCTGTGGGGTGTGCTGCAGGCGCTGAGCGTCGAGGAGGGCAACCCCGACGGCGTCGAGGGCGGCGAGGCGAGCGTCCCGGCGCTCGCGCTCCTGTTCCAGGCGGGCGCGGATCCGCGGCAGCGGTACGAAAAAGGAGGCAAGACGCCCCTGATGTACGCCAGCGGCAGCGGGCTGGTCGACGCCGTCACGGCGGTCCTGAGCGCGCCCGGAGGAATAGGGGCGTTCGACCGAGCCGCGATCGACGCGCCGGACGACGGCGGGTGGACCGCGCTGCTCGTCGCGTGCGCGGGGCCGCAGCCGAAGAAGGAGGAGGGGACGGCGAGCTCCGGCGCCACGCCCGCCGGTCCGGACGCCGCCGCGGTGGTCCGCCTGCTCCTGGACCGAGGCGCGGACCCGCGCGTGCAGAACGCGCAGGGTAACGACGCGCTGATGATCGCCGCCATCAACGGCAACGCCGACGCCGTCGCCGAGCTGCTGACGCCGCCGCCGGCGGGCGGCGCAGGCGAACGAACACACACCGGCCCGGCGCTGACGCGCGCGCGCAACTCGGCGGGCATGTCCGCGTACGTGCTGGCCTCGAAGGCGGGGAACGCCGGCGTGGCGACGGATCTGCTCGCCGCCGCGCGCGAGTGCGGCGGCGTCACCGCCGCGGAGGCGGAGGAAGACGCCAAGATGATCAAGCTCGTGGCGCTTCTGGACAAAGTCGCCGCCGCGCACAACGACGCACTCGAGGCGACGCTCCGCTCGGCGCCGACGCCCGAGGCGGGCGCGGCGCTGGCGGCGACCCCGTTCGCCACCGCGGAGACGGAGGCGGCGCGCGTGGTGGCGCTGCTCGCCGACAGCGGCTTCGACCTCCCGCGAAACGTCGACAAGCACGACGCACCCCGGGCCGCGTTCGAGGCCTACGGCGACGTGTACTCGGCGCTGCGCCGGCGCGTCGCAGACGCGACGCCAGCGGCGCTGACGAAGACGTGGCGCCGCGGGGTAACGCCGACACGCGCCGAAGCCGCCTCCGTCTTCTGGTTCGCGAGGGGGGAGTTCACGGAGGGAACCGGCGTCCACGGCGCGGGTGTCGATGTCGACGGTGTCGAAACGGAGGGCCGCGAGGTGCTCCGCGCGTCGCCGCTCGTCGCCGCGACGGAGCACGGCGCGCGCGTCTCGCCGGCGCGGCTGTCGCTGGCGACGGAGGCGTTGCAACACGCGTTCGCGTTCGCCGTGCCGTGCCCGGAGGCGCTGGACGCGGTGGCCGCGCTGCGCGTGGGCGTGGTGGAGGTGGGGTGCGGCACGGCGTACTGGGCGTGCCTTCTTCGGGAGCGGGGCGTGGACGTCGTCGCGTACGACGCGCGGCCGCCCGCGCGTCCGAGCGTCTCCTCGCGCGACGACGAAAAAAATAACCTGTTTTTCGGCGCCACCTTCGCGGATGACGTCGAGCGTGGCGGCCCCGAGGTTTTGCGGGGGCACGCCGACCGCGCGCTGTTCCTGTGCTGGCCGGTGAGCCGCGACGAGATGGCACACAGGGACGAGGCGCGCGATGCGCCGTGGGACGCGGCGTGCCTGGACCAATGGCACGGGGACACGCTCGTCCACGTCGGCGAGTGGTCGTCCCGAAAAAAAGCTTCCGGAGACGCGCGCGCGCGCGCATCCGGAGACGGCGCATTGGGCGAGACGTTTCCCCGGGGCTCGTCCCTGGTGGCCCACCCGGCGGGGCTGACCACCTCGCAGCAGTTCCAGGACGCGGTGGAGGCGGGGTTCGAGCTCCAGAAGGTGGTCCGCCTGCCCAACTGGCCGACCGCCCGCGACGACCTCACGGTTTGGGTCCGGAAAAAACCGTAGGGGTGTGGAGTGTCGGAAAAGAAAAAAATGGTGTTTTACTTTCGTATTGTACCGTAGCTATCAATATTTTATTACTGCGTGTACACTGGCCGCCTTCCGGCGTAGTTTTTCTTTCTTTGTCTTTTTGTTTGACATTTTCTGTCTGTAAAAGTTGCGGTCGAAAAAGCGTATGTTCGTCTGCGTTGTTGAACAGCGCCGACACGACACTTGCGGGAACACGCCAAGCGCGGGACACTACCGCTCCCCCGCTGCACCAGCGCGAGGCGCTCGACGCACCGCGTGCGAACGCAACGCGCGTGTTCCGGCTCGCACGAGCTGCACATTCGCCCCCACCCCCGTCCGTCCAACAGGGGACGGGAAACGGGGGTTTTCGCGCGAGATGGCGTCCGTCCGCGAATCCCCCGCGCTCGTCTCCGGCTCGAAACGCGCGAAAAAGACCGATTGGGATCCCGCCGCGGAGGATGATCCCGACCTCATCCCCCCCTCCCCGAGCAGAGTCTTCGGATACCGCGCGTGGTTCATGACCATCCTGCTCCTGGAGTACGCCATCGTGCGGAAACAGGTCCAGGCGTACATGGCCTTCGACTCGTTCCGCGAGAACCCGCGGCACATGCGCCACCCCTGGGTGTCCATCGCGGTGCACGTCGCAGTGGACTCCGTCGCGCTGTGGTTCTTGAACGCCTTCCCCGGATCCTCGCGGTGCGGGACGCGGAGGGTGGAGGGCGGCGAGAAAGAGCGCGAGAAGCGCGTCCTGCGCGTTCCCGCCAGCGTACCCATCCTCGCGCGCCACACCGCGAAGATGTGCAGCCGCGTGCAGCCCGTGGTGATCACGCTGCTGGGCGCGCGCGTGTTCCACGGGTACACGCTGAAGCAAACGCTGTTGATGGTCGTGTCGCCCACCTTTTTCAACGTCGTGGGTGGTGCGACGGGGCGACACGCGCTCGCCGCGATGAGCGCGGTCAACGTCGCCGTCGTGCTCGCCATCGTCCGTTTCAACCGCGACGCGTACGCGGGGTACCCCGACATCTTCCGCACGTTCCAACTGTCGCTGGTCCCGGAGCGCACCTTCTACGCCGTCGGCGTGACTGCCGTCGCGGCGGCGCCCTTCGTCTTCGCCTTCCTGACCAAGATGGACGCGGTGACAGAGTGGGGCGAATTGCTCTGGCGGGCGCACGCGCGCGTGTACTTCGGGGGGCAGCTCGCGCTCGGCCCGGAGACGGAGATACGCGCGTCGCCCGCGACGATCGTGCCGCTCGCGCAAACGCTGCGCGCCGTCGCCAGGCGCGTGGTGCCGTTGGCGATCGCAGTGAACGCGCTGGTCCTGGCGCACGCGCTCTTCGCCGAACGAGAGGCTCTCCCTCTGGCGATGACGAGCGTCGGCGGCGAGCGCGCGCTCGCCGCCGCGCTGACGTCGTGCTTGCTCGCCGCCCCCGCTCGGGTGCTGTGGGGCGCTTTCGACGGGTTCGCCTCCGCGGACGAGGTGAGGGAGCTGTACGAGGACACGCGGAACGCCGCGGAACGCGCGGCGTTCGCGCTCGCGGGGTCGTACGCCGCGCTCTCGGCGGCGGCGTGCGCCGCCGTGACCCGGAGTCTAGTCAAAGAGTCACCAGCCGCGCCCGAGACGGCGGCGCGCGTCGCGGCGGCGTGGCTGGCGACGTGGTTCCTGGTGGCGGCGTGCGCGTGCGCCGTCACGCCGAGCCCGGCGCCGTGGCGCGCGGCGCGCGCGGCGGGGCTCGGCCTGGCAGTCGCCGCCGCGGGGGTCGCCACCATCGACGACGCCGCCTTC
>MDSV01006575.1_pt1 | contig 23982 bp, 24 predicted proteins | sample 810851 | NCBI WGS metagenome assembly MDSV01 (sample SAMN05326640, study PRJNA326480) | marine metagenome | isolation source: seawater | place: Atlantic Ocean: North East | collected 2012 | reverse complement strand
TTGCCTGAATTTACTGCATCGGAAAATGTTTGTATTCCAGGTATGATAAAGGGTGATAAAAAAGACTTAATTAACAAGAAAGCTGATAAGCTATTCAAATTACTTGATATTTTTGACATAAAAGATCAAAAACCCTCAGAATTATCTGGCGGGGAACAACAAAGGGTTGCGGTTGCAAGAGCGTTAATAAATGAACCCTCTATCCTATTTGCAGACGAGCCCAGTGGAAATTTAGATTCAAAATCTGCTAATATATTACACAACCTTTTTTTTCAACTTAGAGATGAATTAAATCTAACAATTATAATTGTAACTCATAATAAAAAATTAGCAAACATGACTGATAGAAAACTTAATCTTGTTGATGGCAGCTGGATTAACTAATTATGAATTAAAAGATTTTTTAGATGAAAAATCTTTTAAATACAATCAAATCAACTTTATAGATTCTGATCCTATTCAAGTTCCACATCAATTTAAAATAAAACAAGACATTGAAATTTCTTCTTTCTTAACTTCTGTAATTGCATGGGGACAAAGAAAAACAATAATTAATAACGGATTTAAAATGATGGAAATATTAGATAACTCACCATATGATTTTATTTTAAATTCTACAGAAAAAGAAATTGAAAAAACTAATATTATCCACAGAACATTTAATTCTATTGATTTTAGATTTTTTTTAAAAACATTAAAAAGGATTTACCAAGAATATGATGATTTAGAATCTGTTTTTTTACCAAAAAAAAATGAATTAAACATGCATTCTAGTATTCATAATTTTAAAAAAATATTTTTTCAAAATAATTTTCCCAAAAGAACAACAAAACATATTAGTGATCCTTACAAAGGTTCGGCTTGCAAAAGAATAAATATGTTTTTAAGGTGGATGGTTAGAAAAGATAATAATGGAGTTGATTTTGGTATATGGAAAAAAATATCACCCTCTATTCTTTCTTGTCCATTAGACATTCATAGTGGAAATGTAGCTAGAAAATTAGATCTTCTTTCAAGAAAACAAAATGATCACAAAGCAGTTTTAGAATTAGATGATAGATTAAGAAAATTAAATATCAAAGATCCTGTAAAATATGATTTTGCTCTATTTGGACTTGGTGTATTTGAAGGTTTTTAATTTATTTTTTAATTAAATTCCAAAATCAATTCTTATATTTGACAAACATTATTTCGAATGTTCTTACTGATAACTTAATTGCATGTCTATTGTTCTTAAATCTGCAAAAGTTATAGATGCCGAGAGTAAATACCACGGCACAAAGCAAGATATCTTAATTATTAAAGGAAAAATATCAAAAATAAGTAAGTCTATTCCTTCCGGCAGATATAAAGAAATTAATATTGACGGTTTACATGTCTCCAAAGGCTGGTTTGATAGCAGTGTGTCTTTTGGTGAACCAGGATATGAAGAAAGAGAAACAATTGAGAATGGAGGATTGATTGCTGGAAAAAGTGGCTTTACTAATATTCTTCTTAACCCAAATACTAAACCCGTTATAGATACACAAGCTGATGTTTCCTTTATAAGATCGAAGTCTGATAAACTTGTTACAAATATTCACCCAATTGGAGCTTTTACACTCTCAAGTAAATCTCAGGAATTAGCTGAATTAAAAGATATGCAGGAAAGTGGAGCAGTTGGATTTTATGATTTCAAAAAGCCTATTACTAATCCTAATTTATTAAAAACTGCGCTACTTTATTCTCAAACATTTAATGGATTATTAATGTCATTTCCACAAGACCAATACCTTTCAAAAGATGGAGTAATTAATGAGGGTTTTGTAAGCACTTCATATGGAATAAAAGGAATACCCTCATTATCTGAAGAAACTCAATTAATACGTGATATTAAAATTTTAGAATATACAGGTGGAAAACTTCATATCCCCACCATTTCTTGTAAAAGTTCAGTAGATCTTATTAGACAAGCCAAAGATAAAGGTTTAAATATTACCTGTAGTGTAGCTATCCATAATTTATTATTTAATGAAGATAAATTGAAAGATTTTGATACTCGCTATAAAGTTTTACCTCCATTAAGAACTGAATTAGACCGAAAAGCTCTTATTAAAGGTGTAGAAGATGGTACGATTGATATGGTAACAAGTGACCATTCACCAATAGATATTGATAATAAAAAAATGGATATAGATAATGCTAAATATGGAACTATTGGTTTAGAATCGTTTTTTGGGGCTCTATTAAAAATCTTTGATTTAGAAAAAACCATAAAAATCCTTACATCTGGTAAATCAAGATTTGGTATTAAAGACTATGATATTGAAGAAGGATCCCCATCTAGCATATCACTATTTTCAATAAGCAATCAGTATATTTTTTCAAAATCAAATATTTTTTCAAAATCAAAAAACAGTGCTTTTTTGGGAACAAAAATGAAGGGAAGACCATTAGGAATTATTGTAGGTGAAAAGTTTTTAATAAATGATTGATTTACCTTTTTTTCACGTTGTTAGAGAATCTAGTTTAGAAAACAAACCCTCACCCCTACTTTTAATGGTTCATGGATTTGGAAGCAATGAACAGGATTTATTTTCTTTTTCAAGATCAATTCCTAGTGAATTCACTATAGTTTCAATTAGAGGTCCAATAAAAACACCAGGAATGGGCTATGCTTGGTATGATATTTATTTTGACCATAAAGGAAATAAAACATATGATATTGAAATGGCTTTAAAATCAAGAGACTTAATAATTGAATTTATAAAAGGTTGTTCAATAGAATATAACACGGATTTAAACAATACTACACTTTTAGGATTTAGTCAAGGATCAATACTAATAAATGCAGTTGCTCTAACTTATCCAAAAAATGTTAAAAATATTATTTCAATGAGTGGAGGTATAGATCCAAGTATAATAAACCTGTCAAAAGATAATTTAAATGATTTATCTTTTTATATTTCTCACGGAATTGAAGATGAAGTTCTCCCCTTTAATCAAGCTAAAGAATCATTATCTTTTTTAACTCAAAATAATATTGGTTATGATTTTGAAACTTATCCCGTTGGGCATGGAGTATCTCCTGAAAATTTCAAATCTATGTTATCGTGGCTAAGTAAGAAAGCTCTATAAAGAAATTTCTAGGCCATCATAGGAAAGAAATACAGAATTAGGTAATTTTTCTTGAACATCATTGTGAAAACCCAAAAGATAACTAATATGAGTTAAATAAGTTTTTTCAGGCTTTATCAAATCAATTAAATTTAAGGCTTCATCTAAATTAAGATGCGAATAATGTGGTTCTATTCTAATACAATTTAAAACTAATATTTTAAGATCTTTTAATTTATTAATTTCATTGTCATCAATAGTCTTTAAGTCTGTCAAATAAGCAAAATCTTTAAACCTGTACCCATATACTTGTAAATCAGCATGTAAATAACTTATAGGAGTGATATTTAAATTAGAAATTATAAAATTTTGATTTTCTATTACTTCTATAGGGATTAATGAAGGGGCACCTGGATATTTTTTTTCTTTATTAAATATATAATTAAATCTATTTTTTAAATTGTTTAAAACTCTTTTATGAGCAAATATTGGTATTTCCCCTTGTTTAAAACAAAAAGCTCTTAAATCATCAATTCCGGATGTGTGATCAGCATGTTCGTGTGTGTATAGTACTCCGTCTATTCTTTGGCAGTTTGATTTTAACATTTGCTGTCTAAAATCAGGGCCAGTATCAATTACAAAAGAGGATCTGTCATATTCTACTAAAATTGAAGATCTTAATCTCTTATCTTTGTCATTAGAACTTTTACATACTGGATGATTACTTCCAATAAGTGGAATTCCTGTTGATGTTCCTGTACCTAAAAAAGTTACCTTCAATTAACTGTTTTTATTATAAATATATCATTTACTTGATAAAATTCTTATAACTTAGCTATATAATAATTTAACTAATGTCTGTTTCCCTAAAAGGAGATCAACCATTTGAAAATGTTCCCTCCGTTAAAGCAAAGGCTTTAAGGATAAATCTAAATGAACATATTTACGGCACTTTCGCAGAAATAGGTGCAGGTCAAGAAGTAGCTAGGCATTTTTTCCGCTCTGGAGGAGCTTCTGGAACAATTGCAAAAACTATGAGTGCATATGACAAAGCTTTTAGTGATGCTATCTATGGTCACGAAACTGATAGTGGTTATGTTTCAGAATCTAGACTAAAAAAAATGTTGGATCATGAAACAAAACTTTTAGAAGACAGAATGGATAGAAAAGTTCATCCTAATAAGATGTTTTTTACTTATGCAAATACAGTTGCTACAATTGATTTTGCAAAAAAATATAAAGGACATGGTTGGATGGGATTAAAATTTCAAACTACTCCAAAAGAATCTTTTAGTGAAGTTCATATTCACGTTCGATTTCATTCATTTGATGCTAAAGCCCAACAAGAATCATTAGGACTTATGGGGCTTAATTTAATTTATGGAGCTTATTATAAACATGATCAACCAAAAAAATTATTAAAATACTTATATGATCATATTGATCCTGCTGCAATTGAAATTGATACGATAAATTTTTCTGGTCCCTTATTTAGCAAAGTTGATAATAGGGTAATGAGCCTTGAGCTTGTTAAAAATGGAATGACAGAAGCAGTTATGTTTGGACCAGATGGAAATAATATTTTGCCTGCAAGGGTATTATGGAAAAAAAATATTTTGGCAATTAGAGGAAGTTTTAGACCAGTTACCTTAGTTAATGAAGATATGTACTTAAAGTCGAAGGAAATCATTTTAAAAGACAAGAATCTTAATGAAAAAAATCTTATTAATTTATTTGAAATTACTTTATCAAATTTAAGATCTACAAATGGAGATGGAGATGGAGATGTAAATGAGAAAGATTTTATGGATAGAGCTAAATTATTGTGTGCCTTAGGCTATACAGTTATGATTACAAATTTTAAAGAATATTATAAACTTGCTGAATATTTCTCCAATTATACTCAAAATCAAGTTGTTTTAACTATGGGAGTAAATAATTTAATAGAAATATTTGACGAGAAATATTATGATAATCTTAGAGGAGGAATTTTAGAAGCATTTGGGAAGTTATTTGTTAAAAATTTAAGAGTTTTCTTATATCCAATGAGAACAAAAGAAGGATTAATTATTAATAGTAATAATATTCACGTAGCAAATAAAATGAAAAATCTATATAAATATTTCAAAAGCAATAAAATATTAATTGACATAAAAAAATACAACGAAAATCTTTTAAAAATTTACTCTTTTAAGGTTCTTAAAAAGATAAGAAATAAAAAATCTGGATGGGAAAAAATGTTACCAGAGGAAGTAACTAATCAAATAAAATCTAAAAAACTTTTTGGTTATAAGTAAAACTATTTATCTAAAATTTGTCTTGTATGATCTTTAGTTTTAACTTTTTCAATAACTCTAGAAATTACTAAATTTTCATCTACTATGAAGGTAGTTCTTAATATACCCTCATATTCTTTTCCCATAAATTTTTTCATTCCCCAAACACCAAAAGCATTTATTATTTTTTTCTCAGTATCAGCCAACAAAGGATAAGGAAAACCACCAAACTTAGCTGAAAAAGATGATTGAGACTTAACTTTATCTGCACTTACTCCAATGACAGAAAAACCTAATCTAGATAATTCAGAAAAATTTTCTGATAAATTACAAGCTTGAGCTGTACAACCAGGTGTATTAGCTCTTGGATAGAAAAAAACAATTGTTTTCTTTCCAATTAAATCTTTACTTGTTATTAAATTTTCTTTATCATCAAAACATGAAAAATCTGGAATTTTATCCCCTACTTTTAATAAAGCCATATGAAATATTTTTGTGGTAAATTTAAATAATAAAAATGAAAAAAAAGGATAAGGTAAATTATATAATTAATACTCTAGAGCTTTTATTTCCTGAAGTTCCTATCCCTTTAGATCATAAAGATCCCTACACTCTTCTAATTGCAGTTTTATTATCTGCACAAAGCACAGATGTGGGTGTTAACAAAATTACACCTTTATTATTTTCAAAAGCTGACAATCCTTATGATATGATTAAATTATCAGTTGATGAGATAAGAAAAATTATTAAACCAGTTGGTTTATCTCCAATGAAGTCAAAAGGAATTTACGGATTATCTAAAATATTAATTGATAAACATGGAGGAAAAGTTCCTAATAATTTTGAAGATCTTGAAGCTTTGCCATCAGTTGGACATAAGACAGCCAGTGTTGTTATGGCTCAAGCATTTGGTATACCCACGTTTCCAGTAGATACACATATCCATAGATTAATGTATCGCTGGGGAATGTCATCAGGAAAAAATGTAAAGATTACTGAAAAAGATGCTAAAAGAATATTTCCAAAAAATCTATGGAATAAACTTCACTTACAAATTATATGGTATGGCAGAAAGTTTTCTCCTGCCAGAGGATGGAGTATAAAAATAGATATAATTACTAAAAAGATTGGAAGGAAATCTTTTATTAAAAAGTATTCTAATTAATTCATACTAATTCCATTAATTCATTTTTTAATGAAGATTTATCCATTGTTTTTCTAAGATTATTAATAGAATATCTAACCCTACCAAGAGCGGTATTTATAGAAATATTATTCATACTAGCAATTTCTTTAAAACTTAAATTTTCAAAAAATCTTAATTTCACAATCTCTTTTTGTGTTTCTGGAAGCTGATCGATCATTTTAGATAATGTTTTAGATAATGTTTTATCAGAAATTATTTTTTCTTTAAAATCATTTTCAGTTGACTTAATATTAGAAAAAGTGAAGTATAAATCTTTTTCATAAATCATCTTAGATCGCTTTTTATTTCTAAAATGATCCATTACTAGATTATGTGAAATTCTTAATATCCATGGTAAAAACTTGCCCTGTTCATTATAAGATCCATTTCTAACAATTTTAAAAACCTTAATGAAAGTTTCTTGTAAAATATCATTAGATAAGTCTATGTCTAAAACTTTTACATTAATATAATTAAAAATTCTATTTTTATGTTTTAAAAAAAGAGAATGAAAAGAATTATTATCACCGGATTTAAATCTGTCTAGGAGGACAGAATCTTCAACATTATTAACCATAACCTAAATTTTAAATTAAATTTCTATTTTTTCGATATTAAAAAGTAGGTTTCAGGTATAGGCTTTATTTTTTATGTTATACTCAAATTTAGTAAAATCATTTTAATTATAAAATACTTTAACATATAATAGTGAAAAAAATGATTTAAAACTTATATTTATAGATTGATTTTTTGTCATTTTGAAAAACTTCCATTTAGATAATAATTATATAAAAATAAGAGGTGCAAATATGCACAATCTCAAAAATATAGACTTAGATATTCCAAAGAATAAATTGATAGTCTTGACAGGCCTTTCTGGGTCTGGAAAGTCTAGTTTAGCTTTTGATACACTTTATGCTGAGGGACAAAGAAGATATATTGAAAGTTTATCTTCTTATGCTCGTCAATTTTTAGGAAAACTTAATAAACCTAAAGTAGATAAGATTATTGGAATTTCACCTGCAATTGCAATTGAGCAAAAAGTAAATAACTCAAATCCTAGATCAACCGTTGGAACAAGTTCTGAAGTTTATGATTATTTAAAATTATTATTTGCAAGAATTGGAATAACCTATTCTCCTATTTCAAATAATGAAGTTAAAAAAGATGATATTGAAAGTGTTATAAAAACTATTAAAAATTTTAAAGAACAAGAAAAGTTTTTAATTCTTTCTAAAAAAGAAAATAATAGCAAAACTTTAGAAATACTAAAAAAACAAGGCTTTGCAAGAATTCAAATTAACGGAGAAATTAAAAAGATTGATGAAATAAAAGAAAATAATTTAAAAAAAATTCACTTAGTAATTGATAGATCAATTTACAGAGACAATAAAGACTATATTAATAGATTGTCTGACTCAATTGAATTAGGCTTTTTTGAGGGAAATGGAGAAATTGTAATTGAAAATATTAACACTAATAAAAAGTATTTTTTTAATAACAAGTATGAACTAGATGGAATAAAATTTATACAACCCAATGAACATCTTTTTAGTTTTAATAACCCTGTTGGAGCATGTTCAAATTGTGGAGGCTACGGTGATATTATAGGAATTGATCCGGAACTTGTGATTCCCAATACTGGATTGTCAATTTATGAAGATGCTATAGCTCCGTGGAGAGGAAAAAAATTAAGAAAATATAAAAATGAATTGATCAAAAATTCTCAAAATTTTAACTTTCCTATACATAAACCATATTTTAAATTATCCGAAGACCAAAAAAAATTATTATGGGAAGGTAATATTTATTTTAAAGGATTAAACTCTTTTTTTAAAAAATTAGAATCTAAGATTTATAAAATTCAAAACAGGGTAATGTTATCTAGGTATAGAGGAAAAACAAAATGTAATATTTGTAATGGAACAAGATTAAAAAAAGAAGCCTCATTTGTAAAAATTAATAATAAATCAATTATTGATTTAGTAGAATTACCAATTGATAAGTTATTAGATTTTATGAAGAAATTAAAACTTTCAGATTATCAAAAAAAAATTTCAAAGAGAATAACTAAAGAAATTATTAATAGATTAAATTTTATATGTAATGTAGGCCTTGGATACTTAACATTAAACAGAAGGTCTAATACTTTATCAGGAGGAGAATCTCAAAGAATCAACTTGGCTAATTCTTTAGGAAGTTCTTTAGTAAGTTCTTTATATGTACTGGATGAACCAAGTATTGGTCTTCATCCTAAAGACACTGAAAAACTGATTCAAATACTAATACAGTTAAAGAATATTGGAAACACTGTTTTAGTTGTTGAACATGATGAAGACATAATGAAATCTGCTGATCAAATTATTGATATAGGACCCAATGCAGGTTCTGATGGGGGAAAGATTGTAGCTCAAGGAACCATAAAAGAAATTTTAAAATCTGAAAGTTTAACATCAAAGTATTTAAACAATATTGAATCTATAGAGGTGCCTTTAAAACGAAGATATTCTTCAAGAAAAATTTCTCTGAAAGGAGCTAGAGAAAATAATCTTAAAAATATTTCAGTTGATTTTCCATTAAACAAACTTACAGCTATAACTGGTGTTTCAGGAAGTGGAAAAACAACTCTAGTTAAAAAAATACTCTATCCTGCCATATTAAAAAACAAGGGTATATTTAAGGAAAAGCCTGGTCAATTTGATGAGTTATATGGTGATTTAGATAAAATCGAAGAAGTAGAATATGTTGATCAAAACCCAATTGGACTTTCTTCTAGATCAAATCCAGTAACATATTTAAAAGCATATGATGAGATTAGAAATTTATTTGCTTCTCAAAGTCTTTCAAAAGCAAATTATTTTAAAGCTAAGCACTTTTCATTTAATGTTGACGGAGGAAGATGTGAAAATTGTAAAGGAGAAGGTACAGTGAAAATTGAAATGCAATTTATGGCTGATGTTAACCTAACATGTGAGATATGTAAGGGTAAAAGATTTAAAAGTGAGGTTTTAAATGTAAAGTTTGAAGAAAAAAACATCGATGATATCTTAAAAATGACAGTAGATGAAAGTATTGCCTTTTTTATAAGACACAATCAAAATCGAATAGTTAAAAAAATTCAACCTTTAAAAGATGTTGGCATGGGTTATGTTCAACTTGGTCAATCATCATCTACGCTTTCAGGTGGTGAAGCACAAAGAATAAAATTAGCAACATTTTTATTAAAGGGAACAAACAAAAACAAAACCCTATTCATTTTTGATGAACCAACAACAGGTTTACACTTCCATGATATTAAAAAACTTTTAAAATCTTTTAATTCTCTTCTTGATAATGGACACTCAATTATAGTTGTTGAACACAATATAGATCTAATAAAGAACGCGGATCATATAATAGACCTTGGATTAGGTGGAGGAAAAAATGGTGGACAAGTAATTTTTGAAGGATCCCCTGAACAACTAATAAAAGAAAACAAGTCCAAAATCACTCCTTTTCTCAGAGAAAAAATTACTATTTAATAAAAGTATTAATTGTTTTATTTATTGTTTCTGAAAGCTTGAAGTAATAGATTAAACTTATATATACAATTGAAATCAACAAACTTTTTAAAGTTATATCTAATATAGGTGAAAAATTAAAAGTTAAATGATTAAGTGTAAAATAAATTATAGAAATAAGCATAATAATTTTAATTGTATTGAAGTTGTATGGATGAATATTTAATTTATAATTTATATAAACAACTTTTAAAAATGTAAAAACTAATAAAACTATAAGTGTTGAGAAAGCCGCACCGTTTATTCCATAAATATCAATTAAATAATCATTTAAAATATACACAGAAATGGCCATAGATATTGAAAAAGGCAATGTAATCTTGTAGAAACTAGAGGTTGCTAAAATTGCCGGACCACATCCAAAGCTCATCTGAACTAATTTAGCACAAGAAATTATTAGAACTACCAAAATAGCTTCTGAATAATATTGATTATTCATTAAATCATAAAAAGAAGCAATATTTAAATTAATTAAAAGGAAGAAAAAACCGCAAATAATTAAAAGATTAGTAGAACTTTTTTTATACAAACTATCAAGATCTTTGAAGTCATTATTATTTATGGCTTTAGCAACCATTGGATTTAATATTTGAAACATTGCTCTTCCTGGAATTTCAACAACTGTTGCTATAAAAACAGCAACAGCATAATATGCAGTCTGAGAAATAGCTTCTTTTTGTGGAATCATATACTTATCTATATCAATTAATAAACTAGCTGCTGAACCTGCAAGTAAGATATATATTGAATACGAAATAATCTCTTTGAAATTTTTTGGAACACTAAATGAAAATTTTGGAACATATAATGAAAAAGAATAAATAATCATTATCAAAAGTCTTAAATAATATAAACCTGTTAACCACCAAACAAAATTTTCTTTATCAATTAGGTTTATTGAAACTAAAATAAGTAGAATGAAAACAGAAATTCTAGGGTAAATTTCTTTTAAAGCATTTCCAAAAACAGATTTTAATTGAACTCTAGACCATGCATAAAAAACTTCAAAATAGGAGGTTGCAAAAGCAACTAAAAAAATAACCCAAACATAAGATTCAATAATTGGATTTTGCATGGATAAAAAATCTCCAACAATATCATGCACTTGAATTACTAAAAATGTAACTGGAATAATTATAATTAAGGGAATAAAAATAATACTTGAAAGAAAGTTGTCTTTTGATTTTTTATCCTTAAATGAACTGTAAAACTTAATTATTGTATGCTGAGCTCCAAGAGACATTAATGGTTGTAAAAGATTAGAGGTAGCTAATAAGAATACCACAAGACCATAATATTTGTCTTTTAAAAATTCTGGATAGAAATAAAGAGTATTAACGGCTCCTATTAACAAAGCGATAGAAATTGTAATTATATTTCTAGAAGTTTGCTTAATTACTATACCCATTAACTAATTGTCTTTTTTAATAAAACATCTATATTTTGAGATAAATTCTTATATGTATAAGAAATTAAATCCTTTGGATTAAAACTATTTTTATTTGATTTAAAATCAGAATAAAGTTCTAAAATATGATTTTTTAAATCAATATGATTTGTATAATCAAATACTTTACCAGTTTTAGATTTAATTACAATATTAGAAGTATCACTATTTGAATTTGAAAACGCGATAATTGGGCGTTTAAAAGAAAAATAATAAAATAACTTTCCAGGTATAATATTATTGATATTTTTTAAATTAACACTTGTTAATAGAAGTACATTTGCCTTAGACATTTCAATATCAAGTTTTGATTTTTCAAAATATTTTTCAAATTTAACTTTTGATTTAATTGACTTAATATCCTTATTTGAAAATATTTCTTTATCAAAATCCCCAATGAATCTAACCATTAGATCATTATAAAAATCATTATTTTCATTACATATTTCTTTCAAAACTTTCCAAAAATTCTTTGGATTTTGAATTGACTTCATTACACCTGAATACATAAGATGAAATTTTTCTGTTTCACTATTTTTTTTAAAATGATTAAAGCCATTAGTTATAGTATGAGAATTTGAATTAATTAACGAGTAACTTTTAGTTAAAGTGGGTGAAGTTGTAATTACTAAATCTGAAAATTTTAAACATTTTTTTTCAAAATTTAAATGTTTAATTTTTTGAGATGATGTCATAGGAAGAAGTTTAAATTGAAAAAAATCTGACCATGGATCTCTAAAATCAGAAATCCATTTAATATTTGTTTTTCTTTTAATATTTAAGCCTATAATATGGGTACTAAATGGAGGCGCAGTAGTTATTAAGCAATTGACATTATTTTGTTTTATATAATTAGATGCTTGTTTGGTAACTTTATTAATCCAAAACATTCTTGAATCAGGAAAAAAAATGTTAGCTCTAATCCATAAAATAAATTTATTTATAAAATTAGATGAATCAATATTATCAGAATTTTTCTTATTTAAAAAACTTGTTGGCTCTAAAATAGGTATTCTAAAAACCTTTATTGATTTATCTACAACACTATTGAGTCCATTATCAATAATAGGATAATTTGCATTTTTAGCAGTAAATACTGTAATATCCCAACCCATTTTGACAAGGTTATTAGAAAAATTTAACCAGCGATGTACTCCAGATCCACCAGATGGTGGCCAATAATATGAAATAAGAAGTAATTTATTATTACTCATAATATTTAACTAAATCTTTTGAAATAATATCATTATTTAAATGATTTTGAATAGCATCAATACAATTTTTACTTAACTGGTTTCTTAAACTTGAATTTAAATACAATTTAAAAAGCTTTTCTGTAAAATCTGATGAATCTTCTGCTCTAAATAATAAACCAACATTATAAGTCCTTAAAAGAGTTTTCTGAGCTTTGACATCACTGCATATAATAGGACATCCTAAAGACATATATTGAAAAAGTTTATTTGCATATGTAGTGTCGTGATGTAAGTTAGAAAGTAACGGGGAAACACCTATCCCGGCAGCCTTTATATATGAGGGAAACAAATCTTCAGATTTCCATCCTTCAAAATCTACATATTTAGAAATATTATATTTATATGCTGATTTAATAAGCTCTTTATCAAAAGAGCTTTTGCCAACAATTACTAATTTAAAATTTTTAATAGTTTTAACTATTTCAGGAACAGATTTTAAGACAGTTAATAAACCTCTTCTTTTGGATGTATTGCCCAAGTAAAGTAAAACAAATGAATCAGAATATCTTTTGATAATTTTATAATTTAATTTAAAATCAGAATAAAAGCTTTTAGATACTGAATTTGAAAAGACCAGAACTTTATCTTTATTAATTTTTATTCTTTCAACTAATTCTCTTTTAGCCAAATCAGTCACTACTACTACAGAATTAGAACTTTTACAGTACCTCTCCTCTGCCTTTTTCCATTTTGACGGATAAATAAGCAATTTTCCTAAAAAACTATTAACATGTTTATAGGATTTCATTATTTCTGGTCTATTCTCGTGTAAATCTAAAGTTATGTTTAAATTAAAAGACATGTTTGCAAAAAAAGCAGAGCTAGCAATTTGTATATCGTGAATATGCAAGGTCTCAATTTTAGATTCTTTTATAAATTTTTTAATTTTTTTTGACATAATCCATTTATAAAAGGGAAATGTGTATGCTAAAGCTGATAATTTATAAGTAACTCTAGAACAATAAAACCTAACTACATTAATACTATTAACAACTTCAGTTTTTTTAAATTTTTTATCAAAAGACAAGCAAAATAAAAAAACTTCATTGCCAGAGTTAATTAATGCATTAGCCTCATTTGTTACTCTTGGATCTATTGGATAAGGCGCGTCAAGAATCATTCCAATTTTCATTGCTAATATTCTTAAAGGTTTAGTACTCCTCTGTAATAATTTGTATACGTATCTCTATTTGGCCATTTTCCAGCTTTATCTCTTTCTGCATAAACAGCATAATATCTGTTAGTAAAATTTCTTAATAGCGGTCTTATTCCCAACTTAAAAGACGGATTCTTCCACAATTCCTTTTTAATTATTTTCCAACCTGATTTTTCTAATAGCATATCAAACTGCCATGGTTCAAATTCATGATAATGACGATCATAAGGGTCAGTTTTACTACGATATGCTTTTGCAAACCATAAATTTACAGGGACTGTTAGAAAAATCCTTTTGACATCAAGGTTCTTTAGAAGAGGATATGGTGAAACTAAATGTTCTAATATTTCAAAACCAGTGACTATATCCACATCCTTAGGTAACATAATATTTGGATTATCATCTAAATCCTCCCCTTTGGTATTATATACCTTATAATTATTTTCTTTCATTATTTTAGAAAAAGGATTTGCTACTCCTAGGTCAAAAACAACAGAGGGTGGTGGACATACACTCTTTAACATTTTTAAAGTGTTATTGTATCTTTTTTTTGGAAAAACTTTATACATAAAACTTTTCTTTAATAAATTTCATAAACACAAGAATAAGAATTAAATAAGCAAAAACACTAATTATAGAACCTCTTTGTATAACCTTAGGTTTAAATTCAAATTTAATTTCATGTTTTCCACTAGGTATCTCTATTCCACGTAACAAGTAATTTACTTTGTAATGGTCTACTGCAACATTATCAATATAGGCTTGCCATCCTCTGTAGTAAAAAGCTTCAGAAAAGACTGCAAATTGATTATGAACAGAATTCGATTTGTATATTAATTTATTTGCATTTCTTGAATAAAGATAAATGTCATTTAAGCTATCTTTTTTAAATGATTTTTCTTTCAAAGAAATATTTTGAGTAATAGCTTTATTTCTTAAATCAATTTTACCAAGGGAAAGCAATTCCTTTTCAGAGCTATTAACATGAACTATGTCTTCAACAAACCATGCATTCCCAAAATTATTTGGGTTTCTTGTAACTCCTAAAGGGTTATCTGGGTCATCTTTTATTATATATTTTACATTAAGCATGTTTAAAATATCATAATTGTTTTTAAGAATATAGTAATCATAAAGGTCTTGTATACGTTTAGGCTTGGCTGCATGATAACCAGAAATAGACTTGTGATAAAAAGAAGTTCGGCCATTAGAAAAACCCCTATCAGGTTCAAAAACCCTGTAATCTGATTTATCCAGTAAAATTGCTTTATCTGCATTTGTCATTTTAAAAGGAACTTCAATGTTAGATTTGCTTATAAATTGATCTGCATTAACATATTGCTTATTGATTGTCCATAAATCAAAAACTATAAGAATAATGATTAATGATATAGACAAATTTTTATTTAAAATATTTTTTAAATGGGCAAAGAGAAATGAAAAAAGAAAAATAATTATAAGTAAAGATCTTAGACTATCTGCTTGTAATATTGACTTTCTGTCTTCTATAAGTAAGTTTAATATTTCTGGATAATTAGAAAATATTTCAAAATTTGATTTAAATGAAAACAACTTACTTCCAAAAAGATAAATTATTAGAGTGATGGGAATAAGAATTAATGCAGATTTATACAAAGCTCTTAACCTCTTTTTTATTTCAATTTCTACAGAAAAAAACTTATAAATTCCAAAAACAGCTACTAGAGGGATACAAAACTCCAAAATTACTTGAATCGAAGAAACTGCTCTAAATTTATTGTAAAAAGGAAAGTAATCGATCATTAAATTAGTTAAAAAATCAAAGTTTTTACCCCATGACAATAGGAGTGAAATTATAATTGATGGCAATAACCATCTCATATTTACATTTTTAACTAAAAAAATTCCAAGAAAGAAAATAAATAAGATTGAAGCTCCGATGTAGGCTGGTGCTGCTACAATAGGCTGATTTCCCCAATAAAGTCTAGAATATTGATAAATCTGTTGTCCTTGTTTTGGATCTAAAGTCTTAATGAAATCCATTAGTTTAGAATCATCATTAATTCTTTCTGAACTAGCTCCCCCCATAAATTTTGGAATAAACAGATTAAGACTTTCTAAAATACCATAACTATATTCTGTAATATAATCTTTAGATAAGCCAGTCTGAGATTCTTTCAGAGTTCCATCTGGTTTTACAGAGATTTCACTTTTACTTCTTGTACTAAATTCAGAATATTCTTTTGTTGCAAGTAAAGCAGATGCATTCATCAAAAGAGCAATAATTGAACTTAAAGTAAATGCTGAAATACAATAAAAAATGGCTTTTAAATCATTTCTTTTATAATAATCAATGATATATACTATAAACATTACCATTACAATTATTAAAGTATAAAAGGTCATTTGATAATGATTTGAATGTATTTGAAGACCAAGAGCTAAAGATGTAATCAAAAAACCTTTTAAAAAATCTTTTCTAAAAATCATCAAAACCCCCATAATGACCATTGGCAAATATCCCAATGCCAAAGCTTTTGTATTGTGACCAACACCTAAAATAATTATTAAATACGTAGAAAAACCAAAAGCAATAGAACCAAAAAGAGCATATCGATAATTTATTTTCAATGATATAATCAAAAGATAAAAAGAAAATAAATAGAGAAATAAGTAATCTGCAGGTCTAGGTAGAAAACGAATAGATAAATCAATAATTCTCAATAAATCATAGGGATATCTGACACTAACTTGATATGAAGGCATTCCTAAAAAAGCATTGTCTAACCAATATGGTTCTTCATCAAAATTTTCTCTGTGATCAACTATTTGTTTTGACATACCCCTAAATTGTGATATATCAGATTGTTCAATGCCCTTTTTTAAAAGAATAGGATAAAAGTAAGTTATGGATAGTATCAGTAATATAAAAATACAAACAAAGTGAGGAAGAATATTTTTAAAATAATTGGTCATAATTAATCTATTTCTTCAAAGTCTACATACTCCCCTACTTTTTCTTTTGGATTAGATTTGGGTTTCTCTGATTTTTTATAAGAATTGGAATTATTCATCTTTTCGAAATCCTTCTTTATTTTATTTTGAAATCTTTTAAAAACAAAAGTTAAAATTAAAGGAGAAAGAAGTCTCAATATATAAGAAAGTAAAATAAAAAAAAGAATTATTTTTAAAATTGTAATCATTTCAAATTATTTAACTAGGTAAAAATACAATTATTGATTTTAAAATTTTATTGATAAAACACTAATTCAATATTATTTAATTTTATATCTTTTCAGAACATGAAATATAACCTTAGTATATTTTTAATAATATTTACAATAGCTTCCATTTATTCTCAGTACACAGAAGTAATTAATTCAAATAGGCCTGGTTCATCTCAGGGAGCATTTTCTGTAGGAAAAAATGTTCTTCAATTTGAATTAGGAGGTAGTTTAACAGACCTAAGTCATAAAAATTTAAACTTTTCCTACATAAAAGAATTTGAATTAAAATACACTATTAGATATGGCTTATTAATGGAAAAATTAGAATTAGTTATTAATGGGTCTTACAACAAAAATAGAAGTGTCAATACTATAATTGATCCTAATGCAAAAGAAATTGAAACTGAATTTTTAAATAAACAGAATATTGGTTTTAAATATTTAGTTTTTGACCCATATAAAAATGAAAAGTGGCATGGGACAAATTTATTTAGTTGGAAAAAAAACAATAAAGTTAGATGGATTGATTTAATACCGGCCATTTCAGTATATGTCGGTGCCAATTATGTCCCAGAGGAAGGATATTTTTATAATGATCCTTTCACTCATTTAAAAAAGGGCACTAGTTATGAAACTAGTGAAGAAATAATTAGTTTGAAAGGTAGTATAATTACTCAACATCATTTTGTAGGAAGATGGGTATTGGTTAACAACTTTATTTATGATAGAATTGGTAATGAAAATGTTACAATTAATAATATAACTACACTTACTCATAATTTTACAAATCCTATTTGGTCTTCTATGTTAGAGAATGAATTTATTAAAAATGACATTTATTCTGATAATTTCTTAAAAGCTGGACTTGCCTATCTATATAACAGAAATTATCAATTTGATTTAAGCTTAGGTTCAAATTTTAAAGACACTCCAAATAAATTATATTTAAATCTTGGTTTTTCAACTCGATTGGATTGGCATAGAGATGTTCCTCCTGTTGATAAGGAATTTAAAAAGAAGCAAAAACAAGACAAAAAAGATCTAAAAAAGAATGATAAGAGTGAAAGAAAATCACAAAAACAATCCTCTAAAAATCAAAAAATATCTGATAAAAAGGAAAAAAAATCATTGAGAAAAAGTAAAAGAAGAAATAAATGATTTCAATTAAAAAAGCCATTACAAAAGATGATTACAAGGATTTTGTAAACTTTCCTTTTAAACTGTACAAGAACTCCAAATACTGGGTTTCACCCATTATTAAAGAAGAACTAGAAATGATGGATAAGGAAAATAATCCTGTTTTTAAAAATGCTGAAGCAGAATATTTTATAGCTATTAAAAACAATGAAATAGTTGGAAGAATTGCTGCTATTGTTAATTGGGTTGAGGTAAAAGAACAGAAAAAAAATAAAGTTCGTTTTGGATGGTATGATGTTATTGATGATCTAAAAGTTTCAAAAAAATTGTTGGATGCCGTAATTAATTTTGGAAAAGAAAGAAACCTGTCCTTCATTGAAGGACCTGTTGGTTTTTCAAATATGGACAAAGCTGGATTACTTACTCATGGCTTCAATGAACTCAATACAATGATAACTTGGTATCACAACTCTTATCAAAAAAAACATTTAGAAAAACTAAAAATGGAAAAGCTTGCTGAATGGGTTGAATATAAAATTCAAATTTATTCAAAAAAAGATGCTCCAGAAAAAGTTAAAAGGTTTTCAGATTTAATAATGAAAAGATATAAACTAAAACCATTAAACTTTAAAAAAAGCAGCGATATTGTTCCATATATTGACGAGATATTTGATTTGTTAAACAAAACATATAATAATCTACAAACATTTGTTCCTATTCAACAATATCAAATTGATCATTATAAGGATAGATATTTAAGATATATTCACCCTGATTTTATTAAAAGTGTTGTTGACCAAGAAGGAAAACTTGTTGCTTTTGCTATAACAATGCCATCTTTTTCAAGAGCTTTAAAGAAAATTAATGGAAAATTATTTCCATTTGGATTTTTAAGAATTTTAAAAGCACAAATATTTAATGACAGAGCTTCATTGTATTTAATTGGTGTTCATCCTGACTATCAAAATAAGGGTGTTACTGCTATTTTATTTAACGATCTCCAAACAATGTTTAATAAAAGAGGTATTAAAGAAGTAGAAACTAATCCTGAGCTTATTGAAAATAAATCTATTCAGGCTTTTTGGAAAAATTATGAAAGTGTCCTACATAAAAAAAGATGCACATTTACTAAAGAAATTTAATGGTCAGTAAAGAAACAATTATAGCATTAGCCACCCCTAATGGACTTGGTGCAATTTCTGTGATTAGAATTTCAGGAAATGATGCCATAACTATCACAGACAAACTGTTCAAGGCTAAAAACAAAAAACCTTTATCTAGTCAAAAATCCCATACTGTGCATCTTGGTCATATTATAAAAGATAAAAATGAATTAGATGAAGTTTTGATTACTATTTTTAAAGGGCCCCACTCCTACACTGGAGAAGATACAATTGAAATATCTTGCCATGGTTCTACATATATTCAACAGGAAATATTAGATCTATTTGTAGACAATGGAATCAGGATTGCTAATCCTGGAGAATTTACATTAAGAGCTTTTATAAATGGTAAAATGGATCTAAATCAAGCTGAGGCTGTTGCAGATTTAATTGCTTCAGAAAATGAAGGTTCACATAAATTAGCCATGCAACAAATGAAAAGTGGATTTAGTAATGATTTAAAAAAATTAAGATCTGAATTACTACACTTTACTTCAATGATTGAGCTAGAGTTAGATTTTTCAGAAGAAGATGTAGAATTTGCTGAAAGAGGTGAGTTTAAAAAACTTACTAATAAAATTCAATCAGAGCTAAAAACACTTATTGATTCCTTTAAATCAGGCAATGTTTTAAAAAATGGAATTTCGGTTGCAATTGCTGGAAAACCAAATGCTGGGAAATCTTCTCTTTTAAATACACTTCTAAATGAAGACAAAGCAATAGTTTCTAACATTCCTGGAACAACGAGAGATAGTATTGAGGATTCACTTATAATCAATGGAATTAAGTTTAGATTTATAGATACTGCTGGATTAAGAGAAACAAAGGACATAATTGAATCAAAAGGAATTGAAAAAACAAAAGAAAAAATTAGTAATGCCAAAATTTTACTTTATTTATTTGATGTTAACGATATTAATGTTAATGAGATAAAATCTAGTTTAAGAACTTTTAAAAGAGATGATTTATCAATAATATTAGTTAGAAATAAGATTGACTTAAAAAATAAAAATAAAAGTCTTTTAAAAGAATTAAATGGCAAAGAAGTAATTGAAATATCTGCTACAAATCATAAATCTGTTTCTATTCTAAAGAAAAGACTAGTTAATGAAGTAGATATATTAAATCCCTATACAGATGTAATAATTAGCAATTCAAGGCATTACGAAGCTTTAAAAAACGCCTTAAAAGCAATTCAGGAAGTAAATAAAGGTCTTAAAAATAATCTTTCAGGTGATCTTCTTTCTGTAGATGTCAGAAGATCTATTCAATTTCTAGGTGAAATCACTGGAGAAATAACAAATGATGATGTATTAGGAAATATTTTTGCAAACTTCTGTATTGGGAAATAGTATCTAATATAAATCATACCCCAAATTATCCCAAAACATCTTATATCAGTTAATTAGCACGTAAACAATAACTATTATTATCCCAAAAATACGTGAACAATACGTAAACAATTTGATTTTGTTTACTTTTTTGTTTACTTTAATATTCAAAATTACACATTATGAATGTTAATATTAGGTGGGTAAAATCACGTTCACAAGCAAAAAAGAAAAAGAACACAGAAGATGCTTATTTACGTTGGTACACAGCTGACGGAAAACAACCTCAAAAAAGATTAAAAGCCGTATTTAGATATACAGGCAGATTAGATGCTTCACAAAAAAGGCATAACGATAATATGAACATAGAGATTGAGGAATATCTTAATCGTAAAAAGAAAGAAATTAGACAGGGTTTATTAGATGTTAAAAGTTTTGATAAGCAAATAGAAACCTTTGTTGAATATGGTAAAAAATATGCATCTAAACTAGATATTAAAGCAGATAGTAAATCAGCTTATAGACAAGCATTAACATTCTTTGAAGAATACTTTGGTAAACACAAAACATTCAACGAAATTACAGATGATGATGTAATAGCATTAAGAGTGCATATGAGGGATAATGGAAGAAGTAGGTATGGGCGTCCATATGCATTAAATACAATCAACACGTATCTAAATAGATTATCTTTAATTCAAGATGATGCTTTAAAAAACCCAAATGTTTTATGTAAAACAAATCCATTTGAAAAATATGGGCAAGTTAAAATTGATAAGCAAACGAAAGGCGAGTATGTATCTGCTTCAGAATATGCATTACTAGATTATACTATATGTAAATCTCAAGGAATAGCAAAAGCATTTATGTTTTCTATTTTATCAGGTTTAAGAAAATCAGATGTAGAAACTATGGTATGGGGAGATATTGCAAAAGACGAACAGGGTTGGCATACTTATAAAGCAATGGTAAAAGGAGGTCAATTAATTAGAGTTTCTATTACACCTATGATGTTAGACTTATTAGGCAAAAGAAAAGGGGATTATGCTAGAATTATTCAATGGAATTACAGCAACCTTCAAATAGGCGATTTATACTACTGGTTACACACAACTTATCCGAAGAAAGAAATTGGTCAACAGAAAAATAGAAGTGGCATAAAAGGACTTACATTCCATTCTGCTAGGGCTTCATTTATAACAAATTTACTTGATGCTGGTATAAATCCATTTAGAGTGCAGAAATACGTAGGACATAAAGACTTAAAAACAACAATGAGTTATTATAGAGGTAAATCAGAAATGCATCAAAAAGATTTGCTAAAAATGGACGATATGTACAAGAAAGAAATTACAGGGGAAAAAGCTAAAGAATTACTAGAAGTTTAGCTATACTTTGCTCTATGTCTATTCTTTTTAATATAGGCGTCTAAATCTTCTTTCATAAAGTATCTTAACCCTTTAGGCTTGAAGTACCCTAATTCATTTAAATCACATAAATTATCCAAAGTCTTTTTAGAGATTTTAAGGTACTTACACGCCTCTTTAGAGGTGTAATGGGGTTTATCATAAAATAAGCTAGTACGATTAACTAAAACCTTTGATAATTGAGTTTTAACACCTTCTATTGTATCACAATCTTTACAATCCTCCCAAAGATTTACAAAGTCTTTTTCCATAGTTGCAAATTACAACTGACTTATAGAAAATGAAAGACATTTTTATTAACATTCAGTATAAGTTTTTAACTTTTTCCAAATACTAAAAAAATAAAAGTTTTAAACATTTTACAGAGTACAATTCTTTTTTTCAATTCCTAAAATGCAAAAATGTATGTGTTTTGGCGTTATATAAGTATAACGAAATTATAACAAAAAATATAGTTTCAGGTTTTTAAATGAAAGGGGTAGTTATAGGCGATTTACTTTGACTAGTAAACACTTAATTATCGGTTGAACAATAAATAAAGGGTGTTAAATCCCTGACGTCATTCTTTTGTCTAAATGGATATAAGATTAAGAAGTAAAGCTAAATGGAGAAGCCTCCTAAATAAAGAAGATTACAATACACTTGTAACTATTCAAAAACCTATGAAACATAAACATAGTATGGAGGGAAATATGGATAAGTTCTTTAATCTAAATAGAGTTGATAATTTATTCTATTCAGTAGAAAGAAATTCAGACAGACAAGGCTATCATATTCATTTGATGTTTAATGCTTATCAATGCAATAGAGATAGATTAGCATTTGCTCTAGATACAAAGAAAGACTACATAACATATTACGAACCTATTAGCGACAAGGTTGCAGTTAATAGATACGTAACAAAATATATGAGAGGCGACCAAATACATTATAATTTTTATAAAAAATGAAAGAAACAATATTATTAAAATTAAGCAAAGCAGATAAAGACTATTTGCAACAATTAGCTAAAGCATCCAGATTACCACTATCCACATACATTAGACATAAGGTATTATCTGAACATTAACTATGTTATAATAACAATAAAATAATATGAAAGTTAAATTAATTAATAATGAAGAATGGAACACATTGGAGGAGTATCTACAACAGAATTGTATAGGGGAAAATTCTTTTTTTGGATATGAGTTTAAAACTAAAGAGGCGTGTATTATAGCTAGTGCTACAGGTTATGGAGATAGGTTTCAAGCATACTATCCTGAAGAAAATATGATATATATAAATGGCAAAGCGAAAATAAAATTTAAGTAACTAGTCCTGTGATTGTCCAAAAACCCAAACACCACCAAAACCAAGAACTAGTATGACTTCAATGATGTCAGCATATTCGCCTTGAAAAAGAAAATGTATTGCAGTAACTATATATTCGTTTGTTATCCATTCTGACTCAACAAATCCTAAAAAGAAAAACTCAACAAACCAAAAAAGACCATAACCAACAAGGCACATAACAAGAAAGAGAACAAACATTGCTATCGCACCAAAGGTTGCTTTGATAAAGTTGATTATGAAATTAAACATTAACTAAAAGTATAAAATATGTTTCAGAAAGGAAATAATTACGGAAGTAAATCAAAAAGAGGCAAGAGCAAATTCAATACAGAATTAAAAGAATATCTGGGAGATGTAAGTAATAACATAATAAAGGAGATAGATATAAAGGATTTATCTAATTATG
>MDSV01050375.1_pt1 | contig 23993 bp, 22 predicted proteins | sample 810851 | NCBI WGS metagenome assembly MDSV01 (sample SAMN05326640, study PRJNA326480) | marine metagenome | isolation source: seawater | place: Atlantic Ocean: North East | collected 2012 | reverse complement strand
TTTATAATATCTAAAGACTTTTTTGATGTATTTTCCTTGTAATAAGGATTTTTAAGCCGATTTACTTTATTAATAAACTTTTTACTCGAAGCTTTCATATATGCTTTTCTTAAGTTTTTAAGATTAAATTTAGAATGAATAGTATTTGGCGCTCTAAATCTACCTTTTTGTCGGTCACCAATATCTATTGTTGGCAATTTAAAAGATGGGCTCTCAATTATACCGCTTGAAGAATTTCCTACCAGAATTGAGGATATTTTAAGAAGTTGATAATACTTTTTTCTTCCAAGATTTTTCACCAAATAGGTATTATTTTTTTTGCTTAAGTAATTTTTTATAATTTTGATATAATCTTGAAAACCTGCATCTGCGTTTGGATAAGTAAATACTAAATTTACATTTAAGCTCTTTAAAAATTTAAGCAAAACTTTTAAATTCTTTAAATTACTAATTTTATTTTTGGTAGTTTCAGGGTGAAAACAAGCGGTAACAATTTTTTTATCTAAATTAAACGATAGATCAAGATTTTTTGAATTTTTACTTTTTTTTAATTCTTCTTTAATATTTTCGAGAGCTGGGGCTCCGACTATTTCAAGATTTTTTTTTATACCTAAGTTAAATAAGTTTTTTTTATGATGCTTAGTTTCAAGAAGATGCACGCTAGACATCTTTGAGATATATTCTCTATATCTATCATCTAGGGATCCCAATGTTTGACTGCCACCACAAAAATGCATTATTGGAATTTTGTGATAAAAACATGCTAACGAAATTGCAAGCATTTCATACCGGTCACCTAAAATTACTGAGGCATCAAATTTTTTTTTTAATAAAATGTTGTTTGTTTCATTAAGAGTTTTATTAAAATATTTAATAATATCTTTATTTGAGGAATCTTTATAATTAAATTTAAAATAAATTTTATTTTTTAATTTAAAAGAATTTATCTCCCTTTGAGTATTTCCAAATATTTTTGATTTATGTGCTGATCCTATAACTAGATACAAATTAAACCTTTTATCTAATTCGCATCTTTTAATAATATTTTGTAAAATTCCAAAATCAGATCTGCCCACAGTAAAAATTGCTAAATTATGTTTTTGCATTAAATTATTTTTTTAGTAATTAAAGTGAATTTTTTTACACTTTTTTTCAATTTTTTCCCTAATAGAAATTTATATTTATCTGGTGAAAAACCACCTTTAAAAGGTCTTAATGGTATTAAGTCCTTGAATTCTATAATTTGATTTTTTTGCATATCTCTAAAAAAATACAAACTTTTTTTTGCAACTTTTTGAGTTTTCTCTTCTTCTAAAGTTATTTTTCTTTTGGAAATAAAAGTCGAATAATTAATATCTTGAATTTTACTTATAAAATTTTTTAATTTCTCGCACTCTAATGAAGAACGGTGATCAGGACCAATCATTTTTCTATCTAAGGTAATGTGTTTTTCTATAATTCTAGCGCCTAGTGACACTGCGGAACAACTAGCTTCTATACCAATTGTATGATCTGAAAAACCCACTGTGTATCCAAGAGATTTTAAATCATTGATATTTGATAAATATGAATTTTTTATCTCTGTAGGGTAGTCACTCACACAATGTAATATAGCTAGTTTTTTTTTGTCAAGATTGAGGAATTTAACTGTTTGTTTGACATCTTTTTTTAATGCCATTCCAGATGAGATAATTATTGGTTTTTTAAATTTTTTGATAACAGATAACAAATAAAAATTATTCAAATCTCCAGAAGAAATTTTAAAAGCCGGGACATTTAATTTATTTAAAAATAAAGCACTTTTGACATCAAAAGGTGTTGATAAAAAAGTAATATTTTTTTTCCTACAAAAATTATTTAATTTTGAAAATTGCTCATAGTTTAGACTATTTTTTTTTAATAAGGACTTCATATTGGAAAATTTTGTCTGTTTTTGATAATGAGCAAGTTTTGTATTTTCTTTTAACATTTCATCAACATCGTAAGTTTGAAATTTTACTGCGCTAAACCCTGCTTCTTTTGCGAAGTTAATTAGTTTAATAGCATTTTTGATAGAGCCATTATGATTAATTCCAATTTCGGCGATGGTAAATATTTTGGAATTATTTGAGATTTTAAAATTTTTAATTTTTAACATTTTACAGATAATTGTCTTTTATTTTTCTTTTTCCTTTTTTTTTAGCTGGTGAGCCATAATAGATAGAATTTTTTTCACAATTTTTTAATACTAGTGATTTTGCTCCGATCACAGAGTGATCATTAATTATTATATTATTTTTAACTGTTGCTCCGATTCCTATATGACTACAAATACCAACGGTGACCTTGCCGCCGGTGGTTGTTCTAGGTCCCGTGCTTGAGTAATCTTTAAAAACATTATCGTGATCTATAGATGAAGAGGTGTTTATTATGCAATGTTTTCCAATTCTGGTACCAGTATTTATAATGCTTCCAGCAACGATAAGGCTTCCCTCTTTAATATTTACTTTGCCATTAATAACAGAGTTTTTGGATATTATCGTAGTCCATTTAAAATTTTTAATTTTTTTGTTAACCTCGCTTACAATTTTTTTTCTTAAAAAATTTGATCCAACACCTACTATTCCAAAAGTATTTTTATCATAAATTTTTCTTAGATATGAAATATCGCCCAATATTAAATATTTTTTTTCTTTAATTTGTTCTATAATTTTTCGACTTTTAAAAGCACTATCAATAAAACCTAAAAATTTAAATTTTTTAAGTTTTAATATTTCTGACAAAACTACTTTAGCGTGGCCAGAGCTTCCGAAAATAACAATTTTTTTCATTATAATTTTTAATCTTAGTTAAACTTTTTTGCAAGAAACCTAGTTTATAACATCTAAATGTTGTTGTTGTTTGTTGGCTTTTGAGGTAAACGTAAATTTAGTGATGTTTACATATAAACCAAAAAGACCCTTATTAAAAAGTAAAGAGCAAATCGAAAATTTTTTTATAAAAAAAAATTTAAAATCTCTTGTAAAGTTATCCAAGAAGCCTCGGAAAACTGTAAATCAAATGATTGTGAGCGAGTCATACCCTCCAGAATTAAATGATCTATATCTTTTATACCAATATGTTCTAATAAATAAGAGAACAACAATAATTGAATTCGGAAGTGGGTGGTCTACTTTAATTATGAGTTTAGCTCTAAAAGAATTAAAAGATAAATTTTCAAAAAAAGTTAAATTATTAAGAAGAAACAATCCTTTTGAATTATTTGTAATAGACAATGAGAAAAAATACTTAAATATAACCAAACAACGAATAAAAAAATTCAATAAATATTTAAACATAAAAAATCCCACTAAAATAAATTATCATTACTCTGATGTAGAGATGACACTTTTCAATAACAAAATTTGCACCCAATACAAAAAGTTACCATTATGTAATCCTGATTTTATTTACTTGGATGGACCAGATCAATTCAAAGTCAAAAAAGATATTAATGGTATCAGCACAAGGCATAAAGATATGATGCCAGTGGCTTGCGATATTTTAAAATTTGAATATTTTTATACCCCAGGTACAATTATTGTATCAGATGGAAGAGCCGCAAATGTCAAATTTTTAAAAGATAATTTCAAAAGAAATTGGAGTTATTACCGAGATTTTAAAAGCGATCAACATATGTTTTGTTTAAATGACCCGACCTTAGGAAAATATAATAAATTACAACTAGAATTTTATAAAAAAAAATAAAGAATATTTTTTACCTAGGAACTAGAAATTATTTTTATTTGATTACAAATATAATCTATTTTCTCATTTGTTAGATTATTACCTGATGGCAAATAAAATCCATTATCCATAATATAATTAGCGTTTGGGCAATCCTCCTCGGAAAACAACTTAAATTTTTCAATTAATATTTTTTGTTTATTAATAGGTACAAACGCATTTCTTGTCTCAATATTTATTTTTTCTAATTTTTTTATTAGAGTGTCTCTAGAAAGTGGAAAATTTTCATCGAGATAAATGTTAAAAACCCACATAATATATTTGGTAGCCCAACTTCTTACAGCTGGTATATTAATTCCTTTCACACCTTTTAAATTGTCACAATATCTTTTGTATATTCGTGCCTTCTCTTTAATTATATTATCAATATTTCTCAATTGAGCTAATCCTAATGCAGCACTTATATTTGGTAGCCTATAATTAAAGCCAATGTCTTGATGAACAAATTTATTAATTTTTCCGTAAGAAAGATTTTTCAAGCTTTTTGCTTTGTCTGCTAGTTCCCGGGAATTAGTGACAACCATCCCACCTTCCCCGCAAGTAATAGTTTTATTAGCGTAAAAGCTGAAGGCCGCGATATGTCCTAGGGATCCAACAGTTTTATTTTTATATTTTACACCGTGTGACTCAGCGCAATCCTCTATAATTTTTAATTTATGTTTTTTTGCAATTTCAATAACTGGGTCCATATCAACTGGATGGCCAAATAGATGAACTACCATAATGGCTTTCGTTTTATCATTAATTTTTTTTTCAATATCATTAACATCCATTTGCCAAGTATCTTTTTCTATATCCACAGGAATTGGAACTCCTCCGCAATAAATAACTGAAAATGGACAGGCCATATTAGTACTCGAAGAAATTAAAACTTGATCACCTTTATCTATTCCAATTGTTTTACACGCTAAATGTAAAGCTGTAGTGCCTGATGTAGTTGAAACTCCGTACTTACAACCTACATAATTACTAAATTCATTTTCTAATGCACTTACAAAAGATCCTTGACCTATATTATTCTTATCTAAACACTCATTGATAAGTCTTTTTTCATCTTTTCCTATTTCAATATCAAAGACTGGTATTTTTTGATGTTTATTTTTAATCATTATATATTACCAATAGAATTTGGAAACTTGAGTTTTTTTACTGTTAAATTATTTATAAATATTATTCTCATAATATAATAATAAGGCAATGCTAAAATTTCTTTTATCTTTAAATTCTTTATCATATTTTTCCATATCATTAATTCGCACTTCATTGGAAAAATATTAAAAATATAATTTTTCTTATTTTTTACTGTAATTGGATATCCATATTTTTTATTGATATATTTTGACAAGCTTTCAAAGAAAATTATATCTCTATTGAAAAAAAAATTTTTATTATATTTTATGGTATATTTTTTGTTAATACCATTAATATATTTTTCACTTATTTCGTCTCCCCACCATAGTAAACCGTGATAGGTAGATTTTTTTAAACATTTTTCATTTTTTAAACTGTACAGCTTACAAAAAGACTTCATTACTAAATCATTTTTTCTGTGTAAATTTTCAAGTTGAACTACAAAAGTTTTTTTTTTCATTTTCTTAATATCTTCAAATCCTTTAAATATTAAATTAAAGTGAAAGAAAAGAGAGGAATAAGCAAAGTGATTACCATTTTTATAATTAAGCCAATTTTTAATAGTAGAACTTAAAGATGAAAGTGGATTTCTAAACGAGTAAATAATTTCAATATTTTTATAATCTATTAATTTTATGAATTCTTTTGTGTAAGTTGGAAGGTGTGTATTAATGAAAATTATTTTTTTATTTTTAATATTTCCTCCTTTTGACAGTTCGTAAGCCTGATGTAATTTTAATAAAGTTTTGTATTTATTGGCATTATCTTTATTTTTTATATACAGTTTGGAGAAAATATTTTGAAAAGAGTTCTTGTTGACAGAAAAACTTTGATTTTTAAATTTACCTAATTTGTTATGTCTTTCTATTAAATTCTGTTTTGACTCAAAAAAATATGGATTTAACTCTATAAATTTTTTTGAAATTAAATTTGCTTCTTTGTAACATAGCATTTTCTTGAAATTCTCATCGATCCTTAGTTCACCAGGAAATTGCAAAATTTGTGAATGGCTATCTAGTAAGCTTTGAAAAAAATCTGAGCCCGACCTACTACCAGCAATTAATAGTAATATTTTCATTAAACCAGTTAATCTTTAATAAAGTTATCATTCTCTAAAACTTTTAATATTTTCTTCCACCTTCCCTGAGGTTTTAAACCTGGAAAATTTATATATTGCTCAGCAAATTTTTTATATTTTACTTTATCAATATATAATAATTTTTTTAATTTAATTCTCTTTGATTTTTCAAAAAAATTATCACTGATATTTATAATATTTGTGCCTAATAATTTTGAATAAACTTCTGAAGTCTTTTTATTTCCAAAAGATAAAAGTTTAAATATATCCATAGTTATAAATATAATTGGTTTTTTTAAAAGGACTGCATATTTTGTAGATAGAGAAGTGTGAGCAAAAACCAATTTTGAATTTTTCACTAAATTATAAGTATTATCATAAATGAATCTCTTTTTTATGGGCTTGTCTGCTATATTTCTTCGAGGGTGAGCTGCAACAATTAATTTTGTTTTCTTATAATTTGATAAAAATAAATTAAATAATCTATTTAGATTATTCCAGTATATTTCTTTATTTAATTTTCTTGAGCCTTTATAATTAAGTTTATGATCAAAACTACCTTCTAAAACTTGATCAAGAAACACAATATAGTTTTTTTTTTTTGATAGTTTTTTTAAATATATAAATTTTTCGAATTCAGCACTGTCAATTTTAAATACACAATTCGTATTAAATTTTCTTTGAAATAATTGGTAGGTAAAATTATTTCCTGCAAATAAAATTGAAGGTCTTGCTTGAATAAATTCATTTATTTTGAAAATAATTTTTCCCCTAAGGAAATTAAATATTTTTTTTAATAATAGTGTTTTATTATTAATAATTAAATCATTAAAAACTTGAAAAAATGTTAGCTTTAGATCAGGATCTAAGCCTGGATGAACATAAATTTTTTTTCCTCCAACTTGTGAAAAATATCGATCTAATATTGAGGAAAAAATTGATTTGTAACCAATATGATTTAAGTAATAAAATTTTTTAGGAATTTTTTTTATTTCTTTTTTTAAATCTCTAAATGAATTTATTTCAATAAAATTATTTCTTTTAACCTGCCTAAATCCTTTTAGTGAATATGTTTTTTTTATATCTTTATTAATTATATTTAAAACATTCCAATACACTATCTTCCATTTTTTAAATTTTGTGTCTAAACCCATGCGAACAACAGTATGTTTTGTCAATGGATTCGCTTCAATTACGATTAAAATTTTTTTTTTCTGATAGTTCACTTGTAAGGTTGTAAAGAATTGATTAAGGGTGCTTTATAATTTTATTTTTATCTAATTTATAAACTTGATCAAAAACACTTAGATTGCCAGTTCTGTGAGTTATAAAGATAATTGTTTTTGTTTTTTTTAATTCTAATAATGTGTCTAGTAGTTTTCTTTCGGTTTCAATATCTAGTGCACTCGTAGCTTCATCGAATACTATTATTTCAGGATCATTGTAAAGCGCCCTCGCTATGCCAATCCTTTGTCGTTCTCCGCCAGAAATTTTTATACCTCTTTCCCCAACTACTGAAATTATCCCGTTTTCTAAATTATTTATAAATTTTTTAAGTTGAGATTTTTCTATTGATTGAAAGATTTTTTTTTCTGAAATATCGTTTTCATTTAGACCAAAAGCTATATTCTTTTTTATTGTATCATCAATTAAATAAAGATTTTGAGGAACATAGCCTAACTTACGTTTCCAAGATTTTATGTTTTCGTAGATATTTTTTCCATCCAAAAATATTTTACCACTCTCTGGTTTTAATAAGCCCATAAAAATATCTACTAACGTACTTTTTCCAGCACCAGTCTCTCCGATAATTCCAACAAATTGATTTTTTTTAATTGAAAAGTTTAAATTATCAAGTACCGCTTGTTCAGTATTAGGATAACTAAATTTAATATTTTTGAAAGTTATTTCAGATTTAAATTCTAAATTTTTATTTTCTAAATTGTTCTTTTCATTTCTTAAACTTAAATTATCCTCTAAGTCTTTAGAGATATTGTTGATAGCGGGTTCTGAAAATCTAATACTTTGCAGCGCATTTAAAATTCTATTAATCGATGGAATAATTCTTAAAGAGGCGACTAAAAAAATACCAATGGTTGCAATTATAGAATTAGTTTCTATGGATTTTGATGCCAATGAAAAAATGACTATAACTATAATTAATATCGTAGTTAATTCAAACCATACTCGTGGTAGTCTTTGTAAAAAGTGAATTTTATAAGTTGCTTTCGAAGAATTAACACTATTGTCATTAAAGATTTTTACAAAATTATTTTGTGTGTTGTTAATTATTATATCTTTTACTGCTCCTAAACCTTGCATAAGTGATTTCATAGTTAATTTTTGTGCTATCTCTCTTTTTTTTCCTATTTTAGTCGTCATGTTTTTTATTCCCAGATAAAATATCAACGAAAGAATAAAACCAATAATTAATACTAATGAGGTTTCAAAAGGCTTCAAAATAAATAAAAAGAAAATTATACCTAATAAAATCAAAGACTCGGTTATTAGAGCACTTAAACTAATTATCGCATTTCCATAATAAGAAGTTTCATTCATTATTTTATGCATTAATACTGAGGAATTGTTCTGAATATGAAACATATAATTATTATTTAAATATTTTTGAAATAGTCTTACACCTAAATTAAATCTTACATCATATGCAAATTTGCTCTCAAGCCATCCATAAAAAACCAAATAAATATTTTTAAAAAAGTAAATTACAACTATAAAAAACAATATTAGGTTTAAACTATTCATATTTTCCAATACTTTAAATTTTGTCGTAAAGTTTAAAATTTGGATTTCCGAAATTAAAAGGTTTTCATTAGTAAAATATGATATCAGTGGTAATAAGCTGCCAATGCCTATTGTTTCAAATATCATGGCAACTATCATTAATAATACTAAAATATTAAACTTTTTTCTTCTGTCCTTATCTAAAATTTTTAAAATTTTTTTTATATTTTTAAACATTAATTATATGGTTGAGAAATTGATATACTTTTTAAAATTATATATATTAATTAATTTTTCTTTTAACTGATTTTGCTACTAATCGTGTGTTTTTGATTAATTTATTAAACTCTTTAAAATTAAGAGGTTGTAAAGGATCTACTAAAGATTTTTTCGGGTTAGGGTGCATTTCGAGAATTAAACCATCACATCCAGCAGCAACGGAGGCAAAAGTTAAGCTTGGCACCCAAGGTGCCCAAAAAGAAGCGTGACTTGGGTCACTTATTATGGGGTATTTTGAAATTTCTTTGAGTGCAGGAATTGCTTGAATGTCTAAGGCAAATCTAGAAGTATCTCTATGAGTATGTGGAATTGAAATTCCTCTTTCACATAAAATTAATCTGTTATTTCCTTCAATTAAAATATGTTCTGCAGCTCCTAAAAAATCTCTAAGGCTCGAACCAAAATGTCTTTTAAGAATTATTGGGAACCCTGTTTTTGCTACTTCTCTCAATAATTCAAGATTCTGCATATTTCTAGATCCAATTTGTAAAATATCCGCTGTTTTGCATACTCTATCTATGAATCTTATTTCTGTAAGTTCTGTAACAACTTTTAAATCAAACTCCTTCTTAATAGTATCCATCCATTTCATACCTTGTGATTGTGTTTCGCTATATTGTTTTGATCTGTAAGGAAATGTAAGCGGTTTATACGCATGTCCACGGATTAATTTAATATTATTTTTTTTTAAAACTTTTGCTACTTTTCTCATTAATTCTAAACTTTCTACTCCGTTGGGACCGGCTATAATTGGTATATTTTTACCTCCAAATTCAATATTTTTGCTTATCTTTACAATTACTTTTTTTTTTGCTGTAGAAAGTTTCAGCTTATTTTTTATATCGTCTTTAGTAATATCTTTTGACGGAAATTTATTAGATAAATTTTTAACAAATTTTTTTATCATAAAAGTTATTTTACCTTAAATTCTTTATCTTTAACAACTTGATAGTTATTTTTTTTAAAAATAGCTGTGTAAATTGAGTGAATAATTTCAAGTACATATTTATTATTCTCTATATCTAATTTTTTTTCTGATTTATTTTTGTTTTTGTTTAAAAAATCCAAGAGTAATTTTTTATGCCCATTACCCATTCCTGATCTTGGCCCAAGTCCTAATTTAAAATTTTCAGAATTTTTTACATCGTTTTGTAAGTTATTTCCATTGAAATAGAATATTTTATTCAAACTAATACCTTTGATCAAAAATCTTCCTTTCTCACACAAAACATCAATCGACATTCTATAATCTCTGTTTGCCCTGGTTGTTGCTTTAAGATTTGATATAACTTTATTTGTGTGATTAAGATTTACACTAATTAGATCTTCCGCTTGCAATTTATCTTTTGAAAATCCAGCTACAACATTAAAATTTTTTATCTTTCCAAAAAAATATATAAGTACATCTAAAAGGTGAATTGATTGATTGAACAATACACCCCCATCAGTTCGATATTTTCCCCTCCAGGATGTGGAGTAATATTTTTTATTTCTATGCCAATATAATGCTGCATCAACAAAAAAAGTTTTACCAAATCTTTTCTTTTCAAGCATTTTTTTACCTTGAATAATTGACTTGTTGTATCTGTTTTGAAAAGCGACCCAGCATTTAGTTCTGTTCTTTATTTTTAGTTTAATTAATTCTTTTGAATGTTTTAATGAGATGACAAAAGGTTTTTCAATTAAGGTTGGTATTTTTTTACTTAAAAAAAATTTGGCATACCTAAAATGGCTTCCTGAAGGTGTGCAGATTATAGCATAATCTATTTGGAATTTATTGTTTACTTGTTTAAGATTGATGAATTCATAATTTTTATTTTTGCGTTGTATTAAATTATTTTCAATAATATAAATATTCTTAATTTTTCTATTATTTTTTAGTAATTCGAAATAATGCTCTCCAACATTTCCTAGACCTACTATTACAATATTCATAATCTAATTATAAAAATTTTTGCTAACTTTTTTAAATAATTTCTCTTGCTTAGACATTTCAAATTTTTTTAGTTTAATATCGTTATATCTAAATTTTTTAATATCTTTTTCCAATACGTAAAGATCATTGGTTATTAAGCTATTTGTTCCTGAACCGTCGAAGCCTATATTTTTAGCTAATGAATAATTTGGGAAAATAAAATTATTGTCATTACAATAATTATAAATCATAAAATTAAGTGACCAATATCTTTTTCCAACTTTTTTTTTATCTAATTTTCTTTTAAGGGAAGTAATAAATTTTGGTACTTTGCTATAATTTATTTTATGATTTCTTCTGAACCTTTTCCATCTGTCACTCCATATGGCCCATCCCCAAGGTATAAAATGCTTAAGAAATTTTGTTTCTAAAAATTTTGAATTTTTTTCAAAATTAAAAAATTGATACGCGCATATTGCACCTATTTTTTTTTCATTCTTATATTTTGCTAAGCATTTTGAAAGAAAAGGAATCATATTTGAGTATGGAATTACATCGTCTTCTAAGACGATAAAATTTTTATATTTATTTGACATTTTATCTAAACCTTTTGAAATTGATTTAGCCAAACCTAAGTTTCTCTTGTTTTTAAAAATTTTTATTTGATTTTTATTATAGTTATTGAACTTTCCTACTCTACTTACAGAACTTAAAATATCTTTTTGTAAAATCTTATCTTTTTTGTCCTTTGGTCCATCTAAAAATAAGTAAATTTTATTTTTAATTTTACTATTTTCGAGAGCTATCATAACTCTTTTAAAATGAGTTGGACGATTATAAGCAAATATTATTATTGGAACTTTATACATATATTAATGATCAAGTAATTTATGTTTTTTGTAGTATTTCATAGCCATTTCAGCCATATATAAATCTTGTTTAGAGTGTATATCTATTCCTGTAAATGGATCCTCGTTGATTATAAATTTAACCTTTGACCCAATTCTTTTTCCTTTTCTCCAAAATTTTGCTCGAGTAGCTGAAGCAAGACCTGTATCCTCTCTATATAATTTTTGTCCAACTTGTCTTGAAGTATAAGATTTCATCCAACTAGAAACTTTTTGAAATCTGCCACCTTTTAAATGCCAAACATGTTTATAAAAGCTGTAAACTGAAAAAGCGCTATCAATATTTTTATTTTTTTTTAATTCATTTACTGTTTTTTTGATCCATACTGCTTTTCTGAATATGTTAGTACAAGTCAAGAATACACATATATCGAATTTTGAATTATAGTAATTTTCTGCTTCCAGCAGGGCATTTTGAAGAGTCTTTTCAGTGGTGACTCTATCGCCTGATAATATTTTTTTTCTTAAGAACGGAACTTCTGCGCCATATTTTTTTGCTTCTCTAGCAATTTTTTTTGAGTCTGTTGATACAATTATTTTATTACAAACTTTACTTCTTATAGCTGCGCGAATAGGATAGCTAATTAGGCTTTTATTACAAATTTTTTGTAAGTTTTTATTTTTAATACCTTTAGATCCACCTCTAGCTGGAATAATGCATATAACTTTTAATTTTTTTTTATTTATTTTCATTAAAATTAAGTCGATTTTTCAAAAATGATTTTAAATTTTTAAAACCTCCGTTAATCATTGCTGTTTTTGTTTCACTATTAAGAATATCAAAAATACTTTTTACTCCATTTCTGCCTCCACAAATTAAACCATACATTGCCGGTCTTCCGATGCCGACAAAATCAGCCCCTAGACATAAATATTTTATGATGTCACTTCCTTTTCTTATGCCACCGTCGACAATAAATTTAACTTTTTTAGATTTAATTTTTTTCTTAAGATTGAGCAATGCTTCAATACCACTTATGCCAGAGTTGAACATTCTCCCTCCGTGATTTGATATCCAAATTCCATCTGCACCATTTCTAATAGCATTTTTAGCATCATATATTGTGAGTATTCCTTTTACTATTACTGGTAACTTAGTATTTTTTTTTATAAATTTAATTAATTTCCAATCATACTTTAGTGCGTATTTTGGGTTTGGAGAAACTTTATTTGTTCTCTTACCAAATTTTCTAGCATCATAATTTAAAAGCTCCCTATCTAAATATCTATGAGACCTCACATTTGCATCTATGCAGACAGCAATTGCTTTACATTTATTTCGTTCACTTGATTTGATTTGTTTGAGTATCCAATTTTTATCTCCAAAAGGAAATATCGTCCAGGCAATTTTCGCATTTTTATTATTTTTTCTAATATCATCAAGACTCATTCTGCTTTGAGTGCCAAAAAAACCAATTGTATTAACACTGTTAATCCCTTTTGCTACTTCAATTTCACCCAATTTGTGAAATTGAGTTTGGTGTCCCATAGGGGATAAAATAAGTGGTGATGTAATATTAGTTCCAAAAAAATTTGATGTTAAATCCGGTTTAAGAATTTTCGATAACTGTTTGGGTAAAATTCTAATATTATTTAAATCAAAAATATTTTTACTGTTAGTGTAACCGTCTTCCGCAGCAGCTTGTAACCACTGAAAGGTACCGTATCTAGATATTTTACTAGCAAATTTTTCAGCTTGTCTAACAGTTGCAAATTTCTTTTTCATTTTACCTGCTTAAAATATTTTTTTGCCATAATAAAGTATTTACAACCTGAAACAAAAAGAAAGAATTTACGTGCTTTTTAGAGTTTAAAAATTTATTGTAAAAATTGAGAATTACTTTTTGATTAAAAATTTCACTTTTTTTCATATCATTTGAGTGAAGCAAATCCATAACTAACTGTTTTAAAGTGGACTTTAACCAATGACTTTGTGGATCAGCAATTGTTCTTTTATTTTGAAAAACTAAATTTCTCTCTAGCGTATGTCTTATTAAATACTTCATCATTAAGCGTTGTTGCCCAAATCCCATTTTATATTTATTTGGTATATTAAAACAAAACTCTACAAACTCATGATCTAAAAAAGGAACTCTGGCTTCTACTCCAAAACGCATAGAAGCTCTATCAACATATCTTAAGGATCGTGGAAGTTTATAATAAAAAAAATCTGCGTATTGTGCATTTCTTAATTGACTTTTAAATGGTTTTTTTATTTGCAAACTTTTATAATAATTATGCAAAAAGTCTTTTTTTAAATAGTCTTTATTATAATATTCTGACCCATCTTCAGTTGCTATTCCACTCGTCTCAAGTCTTTTCATTGCTCCTTTTTTGAAAGTTTCTTTATCAAGAGTTTCATGATTTTTGGTAATTAAATCGTATCTTTTATCAATTCTTTTAAAATCTTTATTTTTTAACATATCCAGCTCCCATGCAACTGCATGATAATGGTAACCTGCAAAAACCTCATCTCCTCCGCTACCATCTAAAATTACTTTGGAGTCGTCTTTAAAATTTTCATATAGGTGATGATTTGATACTACTCTTAAAGAAGAGAAAGGTTCGTATTGTATTTCCACAACTTTATTGAGGTAACTCTCTAAATCAGCATCTTTTAAAAGAGATGTATAATTTGATAAATTGGCAGATTTCGAAAGTTTTTTAGCATTGTTTACCTCGCTAAAATTTTTATTTTCGTAGTCAAATGTATAAGTATCAAATTTCTTATCTAAAATTTTTGTTATGGCTACTAAAGCAGTTGAGTCTAAACCACCTGACTGATGAATACCCGCTTTAACATCAAATATTGTATGCTGATTGAACGAATTAAATATTTTTTCTTTAAATGTTTCCAAATAAGAATAAAAAGATTTGGACTCATTATCATTTTCATAAACACTATCTTCTAAACTGTAGTACTTGATTTGTTTCAAACCTTCCTTATCAAATTTTAAATAGTGTCCAGGTTTTACTTGTAAAATTCCATCGAACCAGGTTTCTTCAGTTGAAGAAATTAAACCTTGTTTTAGATACCTTAATGTTTCATAATAGTTTTGGTTTTTCTTAATTTTCTTATTTTCAAATATACCTTGAATCTCTGAGCAATAAGTAAGTTCTTTATTTTTTAAGTCATTAAAATAATAAAGAGGTTTAATACCAAATCTATCTCTAATCAAATATGTAGTCTTCTTAACTTCGTCAGAAATAACTATAGAAAACATTCCCTTAATCTTTTTAATAAATTCAATGCCAAAGTTTTGATATAAATGTAGAATAATTTCACCGTCACCAGCACTTTTAAATATATGATTTTTAAAATACTTTTCTTTAAGTTCTTTAAAATTATAAATTTCACCATTATAGAATAAGTTTATTTTTTTATCTTTCGTAGAAAATGGTTGATTAGAATTTTCACTTAAATCAATTATAGCCAATCTTACAAAACCGATACTATTAAACTCATTTTGCCAAGTTATTTTAAAATCAGGCCCTCGATGAGAAATTTTTTTTCTCATATCTTCAACTATTTTTATATTTGGTTTTTTAAAAAAATTTGTAATGCCTGAAATTCCGCACATAATTATTTTCCAAAAGCTAAACTTAAAGCTCTTTTTGCCTGTAAAGTATTCATTTTAATTCCATTTAAATATTTTATCTTATTTTTTTTACATTCGTACGATAAGAGAGTTTTTTTCGGGCTATATATAATATCAAAAATAAAACTTTGCTTTTTAATTTTTTTTAAAAATTTACTTTTAATTGGAGTTTGCTTTAAAAAATCCGTTTTTAGATTACTTCCTAAAGGAGTACAATTAATGATAATCAATTTTTCTGTGAAAATTTTCTCATTAAGTGATTGAAAAATTTTTATATTTTTTTTCCTTTTAATTTTAAATTTTCTTGAAATAAGTATAAATTGTTTTTTTTTAAATTTATTGTATAAAAAATTAAATATTGCCTGACCGGTACCCCCGAGGCCAATAATCACAATTTTATTATTTTTTTGTAATTCTTTTTTAATTGAAAGATATGCTCCATACACATCAGTATTAAAACCTATCAAATTATTGTTTTTTTTTATAATTAGATTTACCGCGCCAGCCATAGTAGCAAATTTATCTAATTTATCGGTGAACTTAATTACTTTTTTTTTATATGGCATGGTTACTGCCATAGCCTGAAAATTTTTTTTAACTTTTATGTTTTCAAAAAAATTTGCTAAATTTTTTGGTTTAATATCAAACTTAACCATACTTGAATTAATACCTTTTCTCGAAAAGTACTCTTTCCAAATTTTAATTGATCTCGGTTTTTTTAATGGGTGCCCTAAAATACCAGATATTTTCATTTTAAAAACGGTTTCAAATTGAAATTTTGCTTTTTACAAAATTTTTCTATCATATTTTTAAGCTTTAAATTTTTATAATCGTACTCGCATGTCTCAAATTTGTAATTTTTGATTTTATTTTTCCATTTAAAATCTGAAATTAATTTTAAATTATTAAGAATTTTGAACACCTTTTTTTCACTGATGTCATTAAGCCAAAAAAAACCACTTTCTTTCCTTTTGGTAAAGTAACCCCAAAAACTTTTTTTATAAGGGTATTTGTTTGGTTGAACATGAATTATTGCAGTTTTGTTTTGTCTGCCTAGAGACTCTAGACCCAAAGTTGATCCTGAACTTACAACTATTTCTGAACGATCTAAAAGTTGGTAAGTTTTTCTTTTTTTTGAATTTTCTATAAAAGTAAAATTTTTATTTAAAATGTTAGAAAAATAAGATTTTTCAAATTCCTTATCACTATTATTTTTAAACCTGCCTAAAATTTTTAATCTTAGCCTTTTTTCTTCACAATACTTTTTAACAATTTTAATTAGTTGTCTTTCTTTTTTAAATGGCTTTCTATTTAAACTTAGCACCGAAACTAAAATTACTCCCTCTTTTTTTTTGTTTATTTTTTCAAAATTGTTTTTTATAGAACCTGAAACATAGGTGTTGCCACTTATAAATTTTTTGTAAAAGTTTGAAGTCATTTGATTAAATACACACATTAGATCAACCTGGTATTTTTTTTTATATTTGCCAATATTTTTTTCTTCAAGAATTTGAAAAATATCTCCATTACCTCCTGTTCGGTGACCGCCTTGAAAAAAAATTGTTATTAAATGCGGTATAAAATTTTTAATTCTATAAAATTCTTTGTTATTATCTATAGAGGTAATTAATATTTTCGGATTAACGAATTTAATAAAATTTATAATATAATCAAAATATTTAAATTTAAATTCCAAGAAAGTTTTGAAAACTATGTAAAGATTTATACGTTCTTTACGTGTAGATAAAAATGAAATCCTTTGAGTTTTCAAAATTTTGTTAACTGCATCCTTAGAATGATAATCATAAACTAATACTTCGTTTTTTTTAGGAGGAAGAAAATCATAGCTCGCCTCAAATAAAATTTTTAGATAACGCAACATAAGTTGAATTTATATATTTGTTAAAGTGATAGGATTAACCAATGCTCCGCACTTTGCAAAAAGTGCATTATTTTAGATCAATTGTCATTTCTCTTCTTATAAAGGAGCAAACAAAAATTTATTTTTATCAATAGTGGTTTTTATTTTGCCCAATAAAATTTCAATTTTGTTTTTTTGAAAATCTATAATTTTGAATATTTTTTCAGAAAAAGGGCCAGAAATAAATTTGTAACTATTATTTTTATAAATCTCAAAAAAGTTTCTTTTTAGATACCCTTTTTCATCTTCGTATTGTTTGCACTTTTCGATAAAATTCCGGATATCGTCTTGCGACGTAGAATATCCATTTAAAAAATATTTAAGTCCCTTTGTAAATTTTAAAGAGTTAACAAATGACTCATTTTTGAATTTTTTATGAAAACAAAATAAATAATCTCCAAGCAAACTAAAATCTTTTTTAATAAGTTTATTTTTTGTATATTTTTCAATCAATAATTTTGGTGAATAGATTATAAGATCGTTTCCAGTCTCTTTTTTAAGTGAATCTTTAAAAATTTCAGAGTATCTTTTATCAAATTTTATAATTGCCCACATTTTATTTTCTACCTAATTCCTTTTTTAACTCATCATATTCTTTCATTTTCATTTTCATGAAATTTAATGTTAGCTTAGTTCTGAAAGATATTCCTTTGGGTGTTACGATGTACTGAAGATAAGAAATCTTATTTTTTTGTTTTTGAAAATTCCTTAGTTTAATAAGACCCTTTTTTTTAAGTGCTTTAAGACAATAGTTCAATTTGCCTAAACTGAACCCCAGATCTTCAGCTAGTTCTCGTTGAGAGGCCTTTGGTTTTTTCTGAATTTTTCTCAAAACCTCGAAATGATCTTGCTCGTGTTTAAGTTTGTTCATTTTTTGAACATTTATACCGTTCAATCTTTGAACAGTAAAGAATAAATTGTAATTTTTTGTTCAATTTTTGAACAATTTGATGTATATATCCCTCATAATGTGTAGCATATTGGGATTGATCGACTTCGATTCGCGAGATAGCGAAAAAAAAAGTAAAATATTTAATTTGAATAAGAGCTTAACTCATAGGGGGCCAGATGATGAGGGTTACTATAATGATGAATGTGTCTCTTTAGCTTTTAATAGACTATCAATAATTGATTTAAACAATGGTAATCAACCGCAAAAAAAAAACAATATTATAAGCATATTTAATGGAGAGATTTATAATTTTAAAGAAATTAAAGAAGAGTTAACATCAATAGGTTATAAGTTTAATACTAATTCAGACAGTGAAATTATACCTAATGCTTTTTTAGCTTGGGGAATTAAATGTATAGAAAAATTTAACGGTATGTTTTCTATAGCTATATATGACCTTGATAAAAAGAAAATTTTTATAATACGAGATAGAGTTGGAATAAAGCCTCTCTTTTTTTCAAAATTTAATGATTATTTTTTATTCAGTTCTGAAATTAAAGGCATAATTAATTTTCCTGGATTTCAAAAGGAGTTAAATTTAAACGCGTTATCCTCTTATTTATCTTTTAGATACCCTATGGGAGATGAAAATACATTTTTTAAGAATATCGAAAAAGTTAGCCCTGGTTCATATTTAGAAATAGACATAAAAAAAAAATTGATTAAGAAAAATTTTTACTGGAGATTACCTGCTATAAATTCTAATACAAATTTTAGTGAAAAATATTATGATGAAAAACTCGAAAATCTTCTTGAGGACTCCGTTAAAAAACAATTAATTAGCGATGTTCCATTAGGAGTTTTTTTATCAGGGGGGCTTGATTCTTCAATCTTAGCATCTATTGCAGCTAAAAATATTCCAGATAAGTTAAAAACTTATTCCGTTGGTTTTAGCGAAAAAAAATATGACGAAACATCTAAAGCAAGATTAATATCAAATTTTATAGGCTCAGAGCATCAAGAGGTTTTGGTTAATAAAAAAGATTTTTTTAATAATTTAGAGTCCATAATTAAAATAAAAGATACACCACTTTCTATTCCTCATGAATTTCCAATGTATTTATTAAGTAAAAGAATGAAACAAGACATAACAGTTGTTTTGAGCGGTGAAGGAGCGGATGAGTTTTTTGGTGGTTATTCAAGAGTACAAAATTCAGCATTTGATTTTTTGAAAGGTAAATTTTTTTCAAAATTCTCAGGTAAACATTTTTTCAATAAGATCTTTTCAATTGATGAAAAATTTGATTTTAAAAATAAAAATTATTTGGACTATTTCTTTCACGTGTATAAATGGTTTTCCTTTAATGAAAAGGAAAAACTATTTAGCAACGACATCATTAATAAATTAGATAATGATAAAATTAAAGAACCCTGGAAACAGGTAGTTGAAACCTACAAAGATAATAATTTTCACGATCAGACACTTTTAATGTTTCAGAAAAATCATCTTCAATGTTTGTTAGACAGGCTTGATATAATGACAATGGCTAATTCAATTGAGGCAAGAGTTCCTTTTTTAGATCATAGATTAATAGAATTTATTAATACAGTTCCTTTTGAATACAAAATTAGATGGAAGTCTAAAATTAATAAATTTAAATCTCTCTTCTCTAATAATTTTAAGTTTTCAGAAAAATACGACACAAATAAATATTTATTAAGGAAACTTGGAAAAAAATATTTACCGCAATCTACCGCAGTTGAAAAAAAATTGGGTTTTCCGCTACCTATGAATAATTGGATGAACGATAACAGGATAAAAGAAATTTTATTAGATAAACAAACATTAAGTAGAAACATTTTTAATAAGGACAGCTTAGAGAAACTATTTATAAAGAATAAAAATTCAAATGACCCGTATGATTTTGATGGAAAAAAAATATGGATGATGGTTAATTTTGAATTATGGATGAGGTCCAATTTTAATTAATTACGATGAAAGCAATTATTTTAGCAGCAGGAAAAGGAGCTAGATTGAGAAAATATCATAATAAACCAAAGTGTTTATTAACATTTTCAAAAAATAAAATTTCAATTATTGAAAGATTGTGCAAAATCTTAAATAAAAAAGGAATTAATAAGATATTTATAGTTACTGGCTATAAGGAAAGTTTAATCAAAAATAAATTAGGTAATATTGCAAAGTATATTCATTTTAAAAATTTTAATAAAAGTAATAATCTTCAAAGTTTACTTGCAGCAAAAAAAGAATTAAAAGGTGAAATAATTTGTTTTTTTTCTGACCTAATATTTGATGAAAAAATTATTGATAAAATTTTAAATAAAAAATTAGATTTTTGCTTAGCAATAGATACTAGTAAAGTTCTTAAGGACACTATGAGAATTAAACTGAAAAGAAACAACGTTATAAATATTGGGAGTCACATTAAAGTTAGTAAGGGGCATGGAAATTTTATAGGAATATCAAAATTTTCCAAAAAAGGAACCAAAATGCTTAAGAAATATTTAATTTCGCATAAAGACAATAGAAAAGATTATTATACAGTAGTTTTTAATAAAATGGTAGATGATGGTAGGATAATCAATTATTTAGATACCAAAAAATTATTTTGGAAAGAAATTGATACCATTAAAGATCTAAATAGTATGAATAAAATTATTAAGGATAAAAAATTTAATTACTAATTTATGAAAAAAAAAGTATACGTTTGTTTGGCTGCAGATATTTTACACGAGGGTCATATCAATATATTAAAGAGGGCATCGAAACTTGGAGATGTTATTGTCGGTTTAATGACTGATAATGCCATAAGCAAATATAAAAAAATACCATTTTTAAATTACAAACAAAGAGAAGTTGTAATTAAAAATTTACATATGGTTAAGAAAGTTATTCCACAAACAACTATGGACTATAGAGAAAATTTAAAATTAATTAAGCCCAATTTTGTTGTGCACGGCGATGATTGGAAAAAAGGTATTTTAAAAAAGAATAGGGATCAAGTTATTAGTGAATTAAAAAAATGGTCAGGTAAACTAATAGAGTATCCGTATACGAAAAATATTTCTTCAAGCTCTATAAAAGAAAATATTATAAATTCACCATTGTTTAATATCAGTAGAGTTTCTATGCTTAGAAGATTACTAGAGACGAAGGGATTTGTTCGTATAATTGAAGCCCATTCTCCTTTAGCCGGTTTAATAATCGAAAATACAAAATTGCAAAAACACAAAAATGATAAAGAGTATGATGGTATGTGGTCATCAAGTTTAACTGAGTCTTTAATGAGAGGTAAACCAGACAATCAATCCGTTGAACTATCTACTCGTATAACAGCATTAAACGAATTGTTAGATGTAACTACAAAACCTGTTGTTTTTGATGCTGATAATGGTGGAAGAATTGAACATATGTCTTACAAGATTAATTCATTAGAGAGACAAGGGGTTTCAGCAATAGTTTTAGAGGATAAAATAGGATTAAAAAAAAATTCACTTTTTAAAAATCAAAAAAACGCTCAGCAGGATAGTATTAAAAATTTTTGCAAAAAATTGAAAGTTGCTGCAAAATCAAAAAATTCTAAGGACTTTTTAATAGTAGCAAGAATAGAGAGTTTTATTTTAGGAAAAGGCTTGCAAGACGCTTTACGAAGGGCAAAAGCGTATTCTAACTCAGGCGCTGATGCTATTTTGATACATAGCAAACAAAATAACCCAAAAGAAATTTTTAAATTCTCAAAAATTTACAAAAATTTTAAAAATCGAAAGTTTTTAGTTGCTGTGCCATCTAGTTATTCAAAAACACTAGAAAAGGATCTTATTAAAAATGGATTCAATCTTGTTATATACGCCAACCATATGTTGAGGGCTTCTTACTTATCAATGAATAAACTAGCATTAGATATATTGAAAAATAGTCGATCTTTTGAAAGTGAGAAACAAATATCTAAAATTTCAGATTTACTAAAATACTCGACATAATCTTATGATTAATACTCAAAAATTACTAAAACTATTTACTAGAAAAGACATTAAATTTTTTTGTGGTGTTCCAGACAGCTGTGTAAATAAGTTTTGTGATGAGCTTAATCAAAGTAAAGTTGTAAAGAACACAGTAACTGCAAATGAAGGTTCGGCAGTTTCGTTAGGTGTTGGTCATTATCTATCTAAGCGAAAATTGCCTTGTATTTATTTGCAAAATTCTGGTCTTGGAAACGCAACCGATCCTTTAACTAATTTATCAAACAAAGAAGTTTACGGAATTCCTATGATTTTATTAATTGGATGGAGAGGAGCTCCCTCTATAAAAGATGAAGCTCAACATAATATTCAAGGAAGAATATTAAAAAATACCTTAAATTCTTATCAAATAAAAAATATAGAAATAAAAAATGAAAAGGATTTTTCTAAAATATCTAAACTTGTGAATTTTGCTAGAAAAAATTCTCGTTGTGTTGCTTTAATAGTAAAACCAAAAGTCTTCTATAATAATATTAAAAAAAGTATCAAAAAGGAGGATAAAACCAAAATAAAAAGACAAGATTTAATACTTTCTCTTTTAAAGAATATACCTAAAAAAACTAAAATTATTTCTTCTGTAGGTTTTAATTCAAGAGAATTGTTTCAGCTTAGAAAAACTTATAATTTTAAAAATGGTAAGGATTTTTTGATGGTAGGGGCAATGGGACATACGTCTATGGTCGCATTAAGTATCAGCCAAAACACCAAAGATCTTACTATTTGTTTGGATGGAGATGGTTCTTTCATAATGCATCTTGGAGCGCTTACGCTGCTTGGTAGCCAAAAAAGAAAAAATTTTAAATACATACTTGTTGATAATGAGTCACACGAATCTATAGGTCATCAGCCCATACACTTAAAAAATATAAATTATAAGAAAATCTCAGAAGGTCTAGGATTTAACAATTTCTACTACACAAATAATATAAAAAATCTCAACACAAGTATCAAAAAATTTCTTAAGTCGTCAGGACCATCTTTTTTACATGTTAAAATAAAAATTGGTACTCTTAAAAATTTGGTTCGTCCAAAAAAATTTAATGAAATTAAAAATAAATTTATGAAAAACTAAATTATTATTTTTTCAATTTTTTTTATTAATTCTTCACCGATTTTATTTATAGGAGTTTTAAAATCATTTCTTATTATGACATTAGGCTTTTTTGGGAATTCTGGTTTAATATGCACGCCAACAATATTAGATTTCTTTTTCTTATAAATTTTCTTTTTCTTGTTAAATTTAATAATCTCTTTTAAGTAAGATTGAACATAAATTTCAATATAATTTGTGATTAATTTTCTTTTTAGAAACCTGAGTTTTTCTTGGAGTGCGATAGCATCGTAAATTACATTAACCTTTTGATTTAATATAAGATTAATTAAATAAATATTTTTTTTTCCAACTTCTGCTCTATCTTTTTTAGTATAACCGTTAAATTTAAAAATTTTTCTAATTTTTTCACTACTAACGATTACAGTGGGCCCGTAATTTTGGGAAATTTTTTTAAGAATATTTTTTGATAGAGTAGTTTTGCCTGAGCCAGAAAGCCCAGTAATAAAAAAAAGAATACCTTTATTTTTATTTATTTTTTTTTTCATCAATAGATCTTAAATTCTTTAATAATAAAAATTTTTTTCAGTGCATAAATCAAGCCAATTGAGCTATTAGTACTGGTCAGCTACACGCGTTGCCGCGCTTCCACATCCAGCCTATCAACGTGG
>MDSV01095807.1_pt1 | contig 24004 bp, 24 predicted proteins | sample 810851 | NCBI WGS metagenome assembly MDSV01 (sample SAMN05326640, study PRJNA326480) | marine metagenome | isolation source: seawater | place: Atlantic Ocean: North East | collected 2012 | reverse complement strand
TTTTTGTATCTTTAATTGACATTCCAAGAAGTTTGATCATTTTGTTTATTAAATCGATTATTTTTACACTCTTTCCCATATCCAAAACAAATACCTCAGAGCGTTTACCCATAGCTCCTGCTTGGATTACTAATTGTGCGGCCTCAGTTATAGTCATAAAATAACGTGTTACCTCTTTATGTGTTAAAGTAACCATTCCATCTTCAGTAATTTGTTTTTTAAATTTTGGAATTACTGAGCCAGAGGATTCTAGAACATTTCCAAATCTTACTATCGAAAAATTTGTCCTAATATTTTTAGTATTGTTATAAATACCTTGCATGCAAAGCTCGGACAGTCTTTTAGAGACCCCCATTATATTAGTGGGTCTCACAGCTTTGTCACTTGATATCATAACAAGATTTGAAACTTTTTTAATTATCGATGCTTTAGCAATTGCTAAGGTGCTAAATACATTATTTTTAATTCCTGAACATATATTTTCTTCTACTAAAGGAACATGTTTATAAGCAGCGGCATGATAAACTGTATCTACATTAAATGTTTCAAATATTAACTCTAATTTTGCTTGATCTTGTGTGTCAGCAAGTAACGAAATAATTTTTTTATTGTCGAAATATGATATCAGCTCCTCATAAATTTTATAAAGTGCGAATTCATTCAACTCTAGTAGTAACAATTTTTTTGGTTTTAATTTAATAATTTGACGACACAACTCTGAACCAATAGATCCTCCAGCACCTGTTACAAGCACTGTTTTTTTTTTAATATTTTTGTTCAATAGTTTCATATTTGGTTTTACTTCTTCGCGGTTTAAAAGGTCATCTATATTAAGGTCTTTGATGTCTGATACAGTTACTTTTCCATTTATTATTTCTGAAATGCTGGGTAGTGTCTTAACAATTAATTTATATTTATTTAGTTTTTTAATTATTTGATTTCTTTTATTTCTACCTATTGAAGGCATTGCGAGAAAAACTAAATCTACATAATTAGTTTTAATCAATTTTTTTAAATTTGATGGGGAATAAATTTTATGGCTCGATAAAAATTTTTTTTTTAATTTTTCATTATCATCTAAAAAGCCTATTACTTTAAATTCAGGATTATTTTTAAGTGAAATTACCAATTGTCTTCCTGCTTCACCAGCTCCATAAATAATTACATTTTTTTTGTTCGCAGGTTTAACCTTCATTTTAGTTATTTTTTAGATTTATAAATTTTATAAATTTTTCTGTTATCAAACTTTGTTTAAAATCTTTTAAAACATTTTTTCTGGCTAATGATCCATAGTTTTTAACTAGTTTTTTATTCTTAATTATATGTACCATTTTTTTTTTTATATCATTTATGTTGCCAACTTTGTGAAAAAAACCAGTTTTATTGGGAATAAGAGCATCACGTAGACCATATATATTTGAGCAAAGTGATGGTATTCCACAGGATGCTGCCTCTATTATAACAGTTCCAAATCCCTCTCTATGACTTGGTAAACATAAAATATCAGAAACAGAAAACCAATCTTCCGGCTTTGTTGTAAAATTAAAATACAAAATTTTTTTTTCATTTTTAAATAAATTATTGAATTCTTTATCTTCTAAGGAACCAACAAAAATTAATAATACGTCATAGTTATTTTCTATTTGTTTAAAAGCCTTGATTAATTCTATTATACCTTTGTCTTTATTAATTCTTCCCAAATACAAAAAAACAAAAGTATTTTTTGAAATAGCGTAGCGTGCTCTTAATTTAATCTTTTTTTGTCTATCATACTTAAATTTTTTAACATCAACACCGCCAACAGATCCTTTGTGTAATACAGTTGATTTATTTTTTTTTATAATATTTTCTTTAATTAAAAAATTTTTTTGTGAGATACCATCAATTAAAACTTTATGTGAAAGTGAAAATATTATTTTATCTAATATCTTATAAAACATTCGTTTTAAATTTTTCTTGTCCGCCCAAATTTGTCCTGTAAACCAATGAATACGATTTGGTGTTCTGACTAAATATGAAGTTAAAGCAACCATAAGGCCGATTTTTGGGGTAAAAGAAATTGATACATTTGGTCTTTTTTTTAAAAAAAAAATAAGAGTAATAAAGAATGTGTTAATATCGCTTAAAAAGCTTATCCCTCTTTTAAAATTTATATTGATTAAAAAAACATTACTTGGAATTTTTTTTTTCAATTTATTTGCGTCATTACAACATATGAAAATTTGATATTTTTTACTTAATTGCTCAATATGATTAAGCATAAAAACGCTAAAAAAATTAGAGGTATTTGCAATTAAAGCAATTTTAGTTTTTTTATTCATTTAAAATTTTATTTTCTTATAAAGTGAAAACTTTGGCTTAAACTTTAATTCCTTTTTAATTTTCTTATTGCTGTAGGTAACTCTACATGAAATTATAGAAAAAAAATTAAATATTTTTTTCGGAAAGGGTAATAAAAAAATTAAAAATTTTAAGAGTTGAATAGGTATTTGAATCTTAAAAAAATTTTTTTTATAATTATTTTTATATTTATTATATATTTGTATTTGTTTACAATCATCAGAAACTATATATGTTTTATTTTTTGATATATTTAATTTAATTATACTTAAAATAATTGCCTGTACTACATCGTTAATGTTTACAAAACTAAAAGTAACATCGTCGTAACACTTTATCCAAATACCATTTTTCAGCATAAAAATAACATATTTAAATAAATTTGATTTTTTTCTCCCTCCGAACACATTTGAAATTCTAAAAATAGTATATGACAAATATTTATTTGTACTCTTTTTGACTATATTTTGTAAAATTAAATCTCCATTTAGTTTGCTTTTAGAGTATATGTCATTTGTAGTTGCATTACTATTTTCTGAAAAAATTTTATTTTGCCCAAAAAAATTTTTATTTCCACCATATACGGCAACACTACTCAAATGAATCAGTCTTACTTTTAATTTATAAGAATGGAGATAGTCGATTAATTTTTGAATGAAAATAACATTTATATATTTTATATTATATTTATTATCATCTATTTTTCCGACACAATTAATAATAATATTGGCTTTCTTTAAAAATGATAAGTTCTCTTTTTTAAATGATTTATAATTCCATCTGAAATACTTAATCCTATTATTTATTTTTGTTTTTTTTTTGATTTTTCTTCCAACACAAATTAGGTCTAAAGATTTATTTTTAGATAGTTGATCTAAAATACTATTACCGATTAGTCCTGTGTAGCCTAGAATAACAATTTTCATTATTTTTCAAAATAAATTTAAAAACTATAATCTTAAAGTAACTTGATCTTCAGAGAAAAGGTATTTTAAATCGTAAATTATATGATTTTTTTTACATAAGTTAAGAATTTTAGATTGTCCCATTTCTCTAAATTTTTCATGTGCCACTGCTATAATTATTCCATCATAAAATTTATTACTTAATGTTGAATGCGGGACAATATCGTAAATCTTTTTAGTTTCTTCATTATCTGCCCATGGATCATACAAATCTAAGTTACAATTATTTTCTTTTAACTTTTCAACAACATCTTTAACTCCAGAATTTCTCATATCTGCACAATTTTCTTTAAATGTTAATCCCATTACTAAAACTCTAGATCCAGAAACCTGAATTTTTTTTTTTTTCATTTCTTTCATGAACTCAGATGCAACATAATTACCCATTTTATCATTTATTTTCCTGCCTGATAAAATAATGTTTGGATTAAAACCAATTTGTTTGGCTTTATAAGTAAGGTAATATGGATCCACACCAATGCAATGTCCTCCAACTAAGCCTGGTGTAAACGGTATGAAATTCCATTTACTTTTTGCAGCATCTAAAACAGCCTTAGTATCAATATTTAATTTATTAAAAAGCATCGATAGTTCGTTAATTAAGGCTATATTTAAATCACGTTGGGTATTTTCAATTACTTTTGCGGCCTCAGCAACTTTAATATTAGGTGCTTTGTGAGTTCCTGCTATAATAATTTCCTTATATAAATCGTCAACTACATTAGCAATTTCTTTTGTTGATCCTGAAGTAATTTTTTTTACATTAGAGATTGTATGCTCTTTATCTCCTGGATTAATTCTCTCTGGACTATAACCACAAAAAAAATCTTTATTAAAATTTAAATTTGAAAATTTTTCTAATAACGGCACACATTCTTCTTCAATACAGCCAGGATAAACTGTAGACTCATAAATAATCAAGTCATCTTTTTTAATAATTTTACCAACCATCTCAGAAGCTGAAAGTAATTGTTTTAAATCTGGTTTTTTAAATTTATTTATGGGTGTTGGGACAGTAATAATAAAACAATTTACAAATTCTAGATCTTTTACACTATTTGTAAATTTTAATTTTTTAAAACCTTGTAAATCTTTTTTGCTGAATTCTAAATTTTTATCAATCCCAGAGTTTAATTCTTTTATTCTCCTCTCATTAATATCAAAAGCAATAACTATTTTTTTTTTTGCAAATTCTAAAGCAAGTGGTAAGCCGACATAACCTAATCCAATGATACCCAATCTAAGATCTTCATTTTTAATATTCATTTTGATAATAACATTTATAACACAATAAAAACTTATACTCCATCGACAACCAATATTAATATACTTTAAATGCTATTATTTTTTTAAATAATATCTTTGAAATTCTTCTTTGCGAACTTTATGTTTAAGTACTTTAATTTTAGATTTCTTACAGAAATTATCTACAGCGATTTTAGGACCAGGAAATTTTAATGAATAGTATTCATCTAAAAAAATGTATCCATTTTTACTTAATCTTTTATATACATTTTGTAATATAACTCTGTAACCATCGTACAGATCACTATCTATATTAACAGAAGAAATATTAATATCATTTGATTTAAAAAAAATTGGTAATGTTTTAGTAAAATCACCTTTGATAAGTATTATGTTATCAAGATTAAAATATTTAATTTTTTTCTTTACGAAATCATAGCTAGAGTTTCTAAACTTACCTGAAACAGAAATATTATAAGTATTAAGGTTATTTATTCCAGTGATATACTTTTTTAATTTTATATATTTTTTATGTTCATCACTAATTTTTTTACTAAAATATTTTTTATTTTGAAAATTTTTAAAATCATCAAAGTTTGTTTTTAACGGAAGTCCTGCAAAAGTATCAAATCCATAAATTGTTTTCTTCGATTTTAATTGTTTTAATATTAAAGCTGCAGTTATTAATGATCTTCCTCTGTAAACACCAAATTCAAGTATATCTCCATCATTTTCTAAAGCTTTTTTTTTTATATCGTTATACCAAAATCTATAAGGTGAAGTGTTTCTTTTGTGAGCACTTTCAACTTCAAGTAAATCTAATTCGTATTCTTTGTATCTCATCTCGTTTAATCGCCAATATATTAAAATAATTGATTTTTTATCAACTGTTTATTTTATAAAAATATTTATACCATTCAACAAACTTCTTAACTCCATAATTTATATTTGTAGTTGGTTTGTAGTCAAATTTTTTTTTTAAACTTTCGACACTAGCGTATGTGTCTTGAACATCTCCTGGCTGCAAAGGTAAAAAATTTATTTTTGCTTTTTTATCTAGAGCTTTTTCTAAAGCATAAATATATTCCATTAGTTTTACAGGTTGGTTATTTCCAATATTATAGATACACCATGGAGCTTTGCTGTTCGCAGCATTTGGTGTGTTACTATCCCACTCAATATTTTCAGTTGCGTTATTATCTAAAGTTTTTATTACACCTTCTACAATATCATCGATATAAGTAAAATCTCTTGTGTGTTTACCGTAATTAAACACATCAATTGGTTTTTCCTCTAAAATAGCTTTTGTAAACTTAAATAATGCCATATCAGGCCTACCCCATGGTCCATAAACAGTAAAAAATCTAAGTCCTGTTGTCGGTAATTTATAAAGATAACTATAAGTATGTGCCATTAATTCGTTAGATTTTTTTGAAGCTGCATAAATAGATAAAGGATGATTAGTATTATCATGCTCTGAAAAAGGCATTTTTGTATTAGCACCATAAACACTTGAAGTACTTGCATATACCAGATGTTCAATTTTACTATAACGACAATTTTCTAAAATGTTAGCAAACCCCAGAATATTACTGTTTATATATGCTATAGGGTTTTCTATAGAATATCTAACACCTGCTTGTGCTGCTAAGTTAACTACTTTTCGAGCACTATAATTTTTAAAAATTTCTGCTAGTTTTTTTTCATCACAGAGATCTACTTTAAAGTGCTTGTAGTTTGAAAACTTTATTAATTTTTCTAATCTAGCAATTTTGATTTTAGGATCATAATAATCATTTTGATTATCGATACCTATTATACTATTACCTCTTTCTAAAAGTTTAATGCACAATGAATAGCCTATGAAGCCTACAGATCCAGTGACAATTATACTCTGCTTTTTTTTAGTCATGTATTTTGTTTAAAAGCTATTTATAATATTATCTTTAATAAAACTTCTACTTAAATTAGTTAGATAAAACCCTAACTTTTTTTATTCTTTTTGCAAACTCTAAACCATATATCGTTGTATAGTTTTAACATTTTTTTTATGCTAAATTTATCTTTAACTCTAGATCTTGCTTTGCTACATCTTTTGTTCCATTTAGGGGTACTTTTTTCTTTAAGGGCAATTTCAATTGCTTTTGCTAAATTATTTGGATTTTTTGGAGGAACTACCCAGCCAGTTTTACCCACTACAAAAGCAGCGTCACCAACATCCGTAACAACACTAGGTGTACGACAGGCCATTGACTCTGCCACTACGTTGGGGAACCCCTCACCATAACTACTACTTAGTACATGCAAATCAATGCCGTTCATTACTTCTGAAATATCATCATATTGACCTAGTAATTTTACATGATTTAAAAGATTTAATCTTTTTATTTCGGTAATCAACTCCATATTTTTCTTATCAATATTATTTCCTATAAGTACACAAAAAAAATTTATTTTTTTAAGATGAATTAAAGAAAGTGCTTGCAGTAAATTAAAATGATCCTTTTGTGGGTCATATCTGGCAACATTTCCTATTAATGGTATTTTTTTTTTTTATTTTAATTTTTTTTTTAAATTTAATTTTTTTAAATTTATTTATTTTTAAGATTGATAAATCATATCCATTAGGAATAAATTTTAATATTTTTTTGTTGTATCCTATATTTTCATAAATTTTTTTTGCTCTTTTTGAAACACTCAAAATAATTTTTGGTATAAAATAAGATAAGATAGATAATATTTTTATAAGTAAAATAGTAGTAAATTTTGCTTTTCCAAATTCAATATTTGAATAACGAACATTCCAAAGAATATTTTTAATACCAGCTATTCTTGCGGCTATTCCTCCTATAAAATCAGCATGAACAAGCCAAGTTTGTATTATATCTGGCTTTAAAGAACGAAGTAATTTTATTAAAAAAATAAATTTATTTATTGAAAAAAAATTTGCCTTTAAACAATAGACTTTTATATCTATTTTTTTTAATAATGAATAATATTTTCCAGGACCTTTTAGTGAAATAACTAGATGTTTATTGTCAATGTCATATTTACAAATTTTAAATAATGCGTGTTCTGCACCTCCATCTCCTAAACCTGTAATTATGTGTACAACCTTCATTTAATTTCTTTATAAATTATAATAATTAATATTTCGTTTCCTTAATTTTTTAAAGAATGAAAATCTAGGAAGTAAAGGTGCTGCCAATATAATCAATTCAATTACAAATTTAGAGCGATGCCGTGTACCAGCTCCAAAATTACTAACTCCGATACCAAATATAAAAAAATATGAGATTAAGATTATAAAAATTATTCTTAAAGCAGGATCTTTCCAAATATTTTTTATATTGCGAAAAACTAGGTAAACCAAACACATATACAAAAATCCGTCTAAAGTTCCACTTAAATGAATTAGTTTTGATACATCCCATGGAAATGGAGAAAAAAGAAAATAAGGAATTCTAATTAACCCGATTGTAAGAAACTCAATTGGTGTTTCTACTTTTAACCAGTCAGGATATGAAGCGTCCCCTTTCAGTCTCCATTCTGATTCATTAATTAATCTTCCTAAATTTGTAGCTTCCTCAAACGTTCCAAGTTTTGGAATAAATATCTTGTTTGAAAAATAAAATATCAAAAAAGTTATAGCTGCGATTACAATTAATAGATTTTTTGGACTAATACGATGTCGTATTAATAATTTTGATAAATTATTAATACTGTCTATTACTACAAAAGATAAAAAAATAAAACCTCCTATAATAATTCCTCCATGAAATAAAGTGGCCCCAAAAAAACCAAACATTGCTAAGATTATTGATTTATAACTTTTTTCCCTAACCCAATTAACTACACCAACTAAAGCTAATAACAAAAAAAAGCACGCATAAATTTCTCTTAATGTTAATACTGAATAAAGTACCAGTGATGGAAATATAGCTAGTATCCATGCAACTTTTATGGAAGTTGATTTGCCCCATAATTTCGAAGCGAGTAGCCAACCTAACACAACAGATCCCATACCAAAAAATAAACTTATTGATTGTGCCATTAATAAGCTTCTACCCAATAAAGAATATGGAACAGCAATTACTGATTTAATATAATTGCTGTCAACAGGGTAAAAAAATAAAATATCAAGAAAATCACTTTCAGCTCTTTCCCATGCTCCTCTTTCAAATCCCATTGCATCAAAAGTACTGTCTGGCAAGGAAAAACCATAATAACCTACGAACATTAAAAAGATACGTAAACACAAAGCTGTAAAAAGTATGTTTGCAATACTGGGAATTCTCAATGCAATTAAAGTAGTCAAAAGAGATACTAAAGCGATTGAGGTAAAACCTAGTAGATCAATCATTAAGTTTTAAAAAAAATTTAAATTATTATTTTTTATTACTAGTTTAGACATTTTTATTAAGTTAAACTTGTACTATTATTGAGCTTTGGTAAAACGCAAAATGTGTATAGCATAAGATTTTATTTATATAAATTAATTCTTTTAAATAAATATAATTAAAAAAATATAATGAAAATTAAAAATAATTTTGAAGAACTTTTGATCATAGTCGGGGCATTAATACTACTTTTTTACTCTTCTGATCCAATTTTTTATCCCGACTCTAATCGTTATTTAAACATGAGCATATTAGATCCTCCTTTTTATTCTACAGTAATTTATATAATGAACTCAATATTTGGGAGCCTAATTTCGTTGGTAATTTTACAAACAGGACTTATCGTTTTTAGCATTATTTTTTTTACTAGAACATTAACAATTCATTTTAACTTAGATAATTTAACAAAATTTTTTGTTGTCTTTTTTTTATTTTTACCAGTAATAAAATTCTACAATAATATATTAACCGAACCATTTTCTTATGCATTTTCAATTTTATTTGTAAGTTTTATAACGAGATTAATATTCAATTTTTCCATTCAAAATCTTATATGGAGCACAATATTAACCATAATATTACTGCTAACAAGAAATCAATTTATGTTTTTATATCCTTTAATTATAATTGTTTATATTGGTGTTGTGATTTTGGGTAAAAAAGTAAAAATTTTTTACTTATTGGTAGCTAGTTTATTTAGTATTTTTATCATTCACAATTCTTTAATTTTTTTGAATTCTTATTTAAAAAAAAATATTTTTTTTGATGAATATAAAAATGCATCAAAATTTGAAGCTTTAACTTATGTTAACCAAGGACCATTTAATTTTATATATTTTGATGCTATATATATTTCAACAATTAAAGATGTCGAATTATTTAATAATCAAAATATACAAAAGACTCTCGTTTATATATTTAAGACATTGAACGAGCGAAAATGTTTATCAGAATATTACAATAGCAGGGGTCATTATGGTTTATGTTTAAGACAAATAAAATATACCTCTAATAAGTTAATATCCAGTTTAGCCATGAATGAAGATACTAGTGTGATTGAACTGAAAAAAAAAATTTCTTTAAAATTAATAAATGCGAATTTTAAAAAATATATAAAGCATATATTTAAAAAATTTTATGACACCACTTGGCTATTTGTATTTTTACCATTTCTTATCTTGTTGACTGGTCTAATTAATTTAATAAAATATAAATCACAGTTATCTCTAATCTGTATATTTTTTTCAACATTTGCATTAGCTAATCACTCTGTAATTTACTTGTTTGGCCGTGTTCAACCAAGATATTTTATATATACCGATATTATATTGTTAGTTTTTATTTTTGTATTATTAAATTTTTTTTTCAAAAAAAAGATTAATAGATAGGTTTTAAAATATTAATAAGCTCTACTTTTCTCCTAAAATTTGGTGTAATAAAGCAATAAATACTTTGTTAGAGTAATATGAAAAAACTGCTTGTAATTGTACCTGCGTATAATGAGGAAAAAACTATTAGTGAAACCCTAACAGGAATAATATCAATTAAACCTGGATTAAGTGAAATGGGATTTGAGTTAATAATACATGTGATTAATGACGGCTCTAACGATTCAACTGAAAAGTTAGCAAATGAGTTCGATGAAGTTTTGGTGACTACACATAAAAAAAATAATGGATTGGGAGCTGCTGTAAGAACAGGCCTTGTAAACGCAAACAATATTAATGCAGACATTGTAGTAAAATACGATGCAGATTTACAACATGAACCAAAAGATATCTTAGCCTTAATCTATCCTATTCAAAATGATGAATCTGACATTGTATATGGAAATAGATTTGAAAAAATTAACTATAAAATGCCATTAATCAGAAAAATTGGCAATAAGATTTTTACAAATCTAATGAGATGGCTTACAGGTTGGCCTTTAATGGATAGCCAGCCAGGTATTTTTGCAGTTAATAGTGAGTTTGTTAGAAATTTTTATTTGCCTGGAGATTACAATTATACACAACAGATATTACTTGATGCATACCACCGACGTTTACGATTTAGTCATGTACTAGTTTCTTTTAATAAAAGAGACAAAGGAGAGTCATTTATCGGGCTTAGTTACCCATTTAAAGTTATACCTCAAATTATTCAAGTTGTAATAGGAATTAAACCTTTAAAAATTTTTGGTCCAATTGGTTGGTTTTTTTTAAGCCTAGGTTTTTTTGTTTTTTTATTTCAATTTTGTTCTTTTCTTTTAGGAAATACTCAAAAGCCTGTTGAAAATGTAAACCTTGTTCTAGGTTCATTTCTATTTGGTTTACAAATTTTATGCTTTGGTTTCCTGGCTGATTTAGTTGTTAAAATGAATCGAAATATTATCGAAGTATTAAATAGAAAAAAAAATGAACGTGAATAAATATATTTGAAAGATTGCAAATTTTTTTAGCAAACTAAGATATTGTATATGTTTAATAAACGAGAACATGATGATAAAAAATTATTTGACGAAATAGCAATAAATTATGTCAAAAAAGACCTCATATCATACTGTCGCGTTGCCAGAAAACAAAGGCTAGTAAGATCACTTAAAGGAATAAAACAACCTATAAACAAAATACTTGAAGTAGGATGTGGCGCTGGATTTTCTGTGGACTATTTAAAGGGAAAATTTATTAATTACGTCGGTGTAGACTACTCACAAAATTTGATTGATTATGCTTTAGAGCACAATTATCAAAATGGAGTCCAGTTTGAATGCTTAAATATTAATGATTTTGAAACAAAATTAAAATTTAATGTTATTTTGATGATAGGAGTTTTACATCACATGCATGATCCTAAAAAAATAATAAAATTATTTGATAAAATTTTAGCTCCAGATGGTATTATTGTTGTGAATGAACCACAGGCTGGAAATAAGCTTATAGGATTATTAAGAAAGATAAGAAAAAAGATTGATAATAATTACTCATCAGATCAGGTTGAGTTTACTGAAAACGAAATTAGGGTGATTTTTGAAAAATGCGGGTATGAAGTGAAGACTTATTCACAAGGTATTCTATCAACCCCACTAGCAGAGTCCAGAATTCTACCTGGAATTATTGGAATGCCAATTGTTTGGGTCGCTTCAATACTAGACCCGTTTTTGGAGAAACTTTTATCAATTTTAGGACTTAAAAAACTTACATGGAATGTGGTTGTTCATGCAAAACCAAAAGAATAAAATTTGTTGGTAAACTTAATTAAAAATAATTTTAAAGAGGAAGTGGTTGATTAATTTAAATTGAGGAAATTTAAATTCAATTTTTTTATTTAAAATTTTTAGAACCTAAATGTATATATAATGCTGAAATTAATATTTATTCGAACTTTTAAGCTTGTAGTTATTGTATTGTCGTTTTGGTTTATTGGAGAAAAATTTTGGGAACATCATAATTGGCTTAGAAATTCAGCTTTTAGCCTCGAGTTAATCATAACGATTTTAATTTGCTCGATATTTTATGGCATAAGCGAATTTATTTTATCGTTTAATTGGAGACGATTATTAATATTTTGTGGACATCAAAACATATCATTAAGTTTGTGTAATTCTATATATGGAAAATCTCAAATTGCTAAATATATTCCAGGTAATATATTTCATGTTGTGGGTAGACATATGCTTGGGAGACAGGCAGGTATAAAACATGTTGTACTGGCTGCTGCAACAATTTACGAAATTTTAGGGCTTGTATTAGCGTCACTAGCAATTGGTTTTATTGGCATGGCTATATTTAACTTAGTTAATATTTATTTTAATTTCTATGAAATAATGGGAATTTTAATTTTGACTATAATAATTTCATTTCTATTTATAATAGCAGCACCACTCATAATGAAATCAAGCAAAATTGTCCTTCCATTTAATGGAATATGGAATTCTGTTAGCAACATAAGTATTATTTACATATATTATTTTTTATTTTTCTTCATAGCGGGTTTGTTACTAATAATTATTGTAAACATATTTTTAAGCATAAAATTAATTATTGCAGCAAAGCTGATAGTAATATTTTCACTCGCTTGGGTAGCAGGATTTATTATACCAGGTGCTCCTGGTGGTATTGGTGTTAGGGAAGTAGTTTTAATATTTTTCCTTTCACCTATTATCGGCGAACCAGAAGGTATTGCGGTAGCTATTGCTTTAAGATTTGTGACTTTGCTTGGAGATATATTTTTTTTTATTGTTAGCGATAAAAAAAATTATAGTTTAAATAAATGAAAAAATTAATTTTTCGTAAAATTTAAAAACATTTTGAATTTGGTTTTTATTTATTGAATTTTTAAGATCTTTATTATCAAATTTATTTAGGAGGAGAATGGATATTTTTTTTATTAAATCATCAACATCATTATTATTAACTAAATATCCATTTAACCCATCTTGAACTATTTCTCTTGTTCCACCTGGACAATCAAATGCCACAACGGGAGTATTCATTGCTATAGACTCGATTAAAACATTTGGATAACCCTCATAAAGTGACGTTAGAATAGAAGCTTTTGCATATAGGTAATAAGGAATTATGTCTTGTTGATAACCCTCAAAATCAATCTTATCTGCTACAGATAAATTTATAGCTTTTTTTACTAATTCTTTTTTTAAATTCCCCTCTCCAACAATTTTCAATCTTAATTTTGGAAATTTTTTTGAAATACCTGCAAAACCTTCTATCGCGCAGTGGAAAGCTTTTACCTCCTCAAGCCGACCGACACATAACAAATAGTTTTTTTTTTCTATTTTAGTTAAATCATTTTTATTAGCATACTCTGTTATACGAAAAGATAATGGATTATGAATCACACTTGAATTATTTAAAAGTTGGGGATAGATAGATATCAAGTCATCTTGCATATTTTGACATTGGTTTATTACATGATCTATCTTATGATAAAAATACTTAATAAAAGTGTTAAGTACATATTTTCCCCAAATACCTTTTTTTTTAAATTCATTTATTTTAATGGACAAAACACTGATATTTCTAGATATAATTTTAAAATTAAATCTCAAGACAGAACGTAAAATTACAAGGATAACGGCTAATTCATGATTGAAAACTAATAATGTTTTTGCCTTTTTTTTATATAAGTATTTAATTAAAGGAACAAAAGAATATCGAACATGATTTACGTTTAATACAACTAAATTTACATTATTAGAAATACAATCAAGATGGACTTCATTTTTTAAATTCATTACCACAAGATCTACTTTCCAACCGTTATCTGCAAAAGTGTTAGCAATATTTATACAAACTCCCTCGGCTCCTCCACCAGTTAAAGAGCTAATAACCAATGTTACTTTCTTTATTGGACTCATTTTATTTTGTTAAATAATTAAATTTAAAATTTATATTAAACATTTAAGTCAGCATGAGAGCATAAGCTCTTTGATTTCTGAACCCCCATTTATATCTTCTAATAGCTCAAACTTACCATTTTTTTTTTTAAAAAAACTCGCACTATTTTTTTTTCTATTGTTTGTCCTATTTATTAAAACTATAGAATTTTCTTTAGAAATCTTATTTAAATTTAATATAGCTATTTTTATCTTACTTTTGGAAAAGTATGAGTAATTTAAAAGATTAGTAACTCTAACTACGTCAAAAAAGTCAAAATATTTTTTTTCTACACTAAATATATCTTGTTCAAAAAATTTACATTTATTTATTTGACTCAAATTCGGCATTAATACTTTAGAGTTCTTATAACTAACATGAAAAAAATTAAATAAATAAATTAAAATTTTTTCTATTTTTTTAAATAAGTAAAAATATCTGTACCTTAAACAGTTTTTATTATATTCAACCATTAAAAGTTGGTTATTTAGACTATATAAAAATACTAGTTTTTTAATCTTAAATATCTTCATATATATCTGTTTGTCAAATCCGTATATGTATTTTATTTGTCTTTGATTAAGATCTTTATATAGTTCTAATGTTGATTGACCAGAAGAAACTCCAAAGTCGCAAAGCATTAGCTTTTTTGATGAAATTTTTTTAATATGTTTCTTTAATTTTTTATTAACATCTTTCATTCTATTATAAGATGTTGTCTTAAATGTATTATCAACTCTAAGTTTAGAAAAGATATTTTCTACCGTTGCTCTACTTAAATTTTTTTTTAAAATAAAGAAACTATATACATCTGTATAAAATTTATTAGTTTTTTTCATATGTTTAAAGTTTGAATAGCATAAATAATGTAAATAAAAAATAGTGTCTTTAATTAAAAGAGGTTTTGTTTATTTAAAAAGTATTAAAATAATTTTTAAAAATGATCGAAGTTTAAAATTAAATGAACCTTTTCTTAGAACAAAAATAAACTCTTGCTTAGCTTTAACGTGATTTTTAATATAATCGTTATAACAACCTGACATATATTTCCATTTTATCTCTAAATTTAATTTTTGTTCACTGGTATAAAAATCCATAAAATTGAGAACAGCTTGTTTATGAGGTATAGACAGATTTTTTATTTGTGTGCTTGCATTATGTACAAGATAATAACCAAGTTTTTTATTTATATATTTGAATTCATCTGTTAGCTTTGCAATGCGTAACCATGTGTTATAATCCTCTGAAGCGACTAAATTTCTATTTTCATTTATACCACCAATTTTTGTAAGTATATTCTTTCTAACAATAACTGAGGAATTGCCAATAGCATTGCCCTCTTTGATTGCACCTACTAATAAATCTTTTAAAATAGGTTTACTTAATAAACGACCCTTAAATTTTTTTTTCTTAAAAAAAAAATTTGATGAATCGTTAATGATTTCTAAATCGTGATATATAAGATCAATTTTGTCATTTATATTGTTAAGGCAAACTTTCAGTTTATCTTTTACCCACCAATCATCAGAGTCAAGAAAAGCAATCCATTCCCCTCTTGATTCTTGTATTCCAAGATTTCTTGACTTTGCAATAATACCGTCATTATGAATTTTTATATATTTAATTCGTGGGTCTTGATATTTTTTTAAAATTTTTTCAGTGTCATCTGATGAATGGTTATCTATTACAATAGCCTCCCAGTTTTCAAAAGTTTGGTCAATAATAGATTTTAATGCTTTATTAATAAAATTAGCATGATTATATGTCGGTATTATAATTGACACAATTGGTTCAAGTTTAGTATTCAAAATTTTTTTTATTTGGTTTAAAATATATGTTTCATAACTTTTGTTATTTTAAATAATGTGTCAACTTTTTCTAAAATGTTTATTTTCATCAAAAGTTTCTTTTAATAAATTTAATTATTTGATCAATTTCTAGATAAATTTTTTTATATACTGGATTAAATTTAAAATTTTGATTTGACTTAATATAGAATTTTTTGTCATGGCTAATTTTCTGCAAAACAATATCTATACTAATATTAAATAATAATTTTGTTCTTTTTTTAATTATTTGAGAAATTTCTTTAACGCTTAAATTTATATAAGATATATTTACTATTGAATTTTTGAACAAATTTTTATTTATTATAAAATTAATTACCTTAACAAAAATTTGAGATGGGATAAGTGTTCTTTGAATATTTGGATTTTTAATAAATAATTTTTTTTTTTTTATACCTAAAATACATAAGCTATGAATAAGATTATCATTTAGTTTTTTTATAGACTCAAACTTTTTAAATCCAAAAACATTTCCCATTCTTAATATAGTAAACATTTTTTTATGATTTAAAAATTTTTTTATGATTATTTTTTCTGACATGTAATGAGACATAGAATAAAGATTTTTTTTGTTAATTTTAGAATTAATTGAAATATTATTTTTTCCATAATCTTTATAAACCTGCATTGAAGATAAATATAACAACTTTATATTGTAATCTAAGCACAGGTCACAAATATTTGCTGTAATTTGATTTTTCTTTTTTAATAAACTTTTATTTTTTTTTAATTGATTTTGATTTGGTCCTGAGAGGTGAAGGATTACATCGTAATTTTTCAAAATTTTAAGATTATTTTTAAATGAAATATTTATAATATGACTTTTAACAGATTTTTTTCTTGAAAAAAAAAAATATTTATTTTTTCTTATATTGTTTTGATTTTTTATTAGTGTTGCTAGATAACCTGTGCCCCCCAAAACAGCTATTTTTATCATTACTTAAGCCATAAAAGTTTTTATTTTTTTATTATTTTGTCTTATAACTTATACATACCAAAAAATTATCTAGTAATCTAAAAAATTTACTTTATTAGACTTATAATTTTGTTAATTTAAAGATTAAATTATTTCTTAAGTAATTTATATAATTATTGAAAAAATAAAATAATCTAAAATTAAAATTGTTACTATACACTATGAATTTACCAAAACATAAACATGCCAGAACAGCAGTTATACTTTGTGGTGGTAAAGGTACTAGATTAGGATCAATTACAAAAAAAATACCTAAATCGATGGTTAAAATTAATGAAAAACCAATAATATGGTATATTTTGAAAACTTTGAAATATAATAACTTCAATCATTTTATTTTACCTGTTGGATATAAAGGCGATCAAATAAAAAAATATATCGCAACAAAAGATTTTAATGATTTCAATGTAAAAATTGTTTCGACCGGAGTAAATACTCCTATCGCAAAAAGAATATTTAAAATTAAAAAATTTATAAATTCAGATAATTTTTTGTTATTAAATGGTGATGCAATTTTTGATTTCAATTTAGATAAAATTTTCAGAAAACATATTAAAAATAATAAATCTTCTGTTACCTTTTTAGGCTCAGAAACTAACCTACCATATGGAACAATTGTATTATCTAATGGATTAGTAAAGAATTTTCAGAGAGATGTAATTTTTAATGCTGTTAAAATTGCTAATAAGTCAAATAACACAGCATACGTTTATTCCGGAATGGTAATTTTAAACAATAAAATACTTAATGAAAATTTTCAGTTTTTGAAAAATTTTGAGATCGAATTATATCCAAAAATTATTAAAAACTATAAATGTAAATTTCAAAAATTATTTGGATTTTGGCATTCTATTGATAATATTAAGGATATTAAAACCCTAAAACATGATATAAATAAAAAAATCATTATTAAAAATTTAATTAAAAAATTAAAATGAATTCCTTTTGGAAAAATAAAAAAGTATTTATTACTGGTCACACAGGCTTTAAAGGAAGTTGGTTAGTATTAATTTTAAATCATTTGGGCGCAAAAGTTTCTGGATATGCTTTAAATCCTATTTCAAAACCAAATTTTTTTGATGGTCTAAAACTTTCTAAATTTTTAGAAAATGACTTTAGAGATAATGTAAAAAATTTCACTAGTTTAAACAAAGCAATTAAAAAAGCTAGACCAAGCATTGTGTTTCATTTAGCTGCTCAGTCAAGTGTTTTAGTAAGTTATAAAAACCGTGACGATACTCTTAAAACAAATATTATTGGTACTTTCAACCTACTAAAAGCCTTAGAGTTAAATAAATCAATTAAATCAGCGATAATTGTTACAACTGATAAGGTCTATTTGAATGATGATAAAAAACTAAAGTTTGATGAAAATTCAAAATTAGGTGGTCATGACTTGTATAGTTCCAGTAAAGCATGTTGTGAGATTATTACAGAAAGTTTTGTAAAATCTTTTATTAATAAAGAGAAATGTAAAATAGCAACGGTCAGGTCAGGAAATTGTATAGGTGGTGGTGATTGGACCAAAGACAGAATAGTTAAGGATTGTGTTGAGTCATTTGTTCACAGAAAAAATCTTTTAATAAGAAGCCCCAATGCAACTAGACCTTGGCAGCATGTTATGGAACCAATTTGTGGATATTTAAAACTAGCAGAAAAACTTTTTTATAAAAACGGACACAAATTTGTTGGATCTTGGAACTTCGGACCAAACAATATTAATTTAAGTGTTCTAAATTTAGCAGTTATAGGAAAAAAAATATTTAATTCAAAATCTAAAATTATAATTGAAAAAAATCAAAAGAAAAAGTTACATGAAGCAAAATACTTATCTTTGAATTCACACAAATCTCAAAAAATTTTAAAATGGAAGGTTTATATGAAACCAAAGGAATCTTTAAAATTAACGTTTGATTGGTTTAAAGTTTTTTATGGAAATAAAAAAAATAAAGAAAAAGTAATCAAGTTTACTATTAATCAATTTGAAAACTTTCAAAAAAAAATTAAATATTTTTAATTTATGACCATTTTGGTTACAGGGGCAAGAGGATTTATTGCTCAAAATTTTATTAAATACTCTCTAAATAAGAATAAAAAAATTATAGCTATTTCGAGAAAAAAAAAAAAATATTTCAAATAAAAATTTAAAATGGATTGTAGGTAAATTTAATAAGATAGATTTAAAAAAAATGGATAAATTTAAGTTTTTGATTCATTTTGCATCCCAAGGTACTAAGGAAAATGATAGGGATAATATTAAAAAGAACTTTAAAATAAATGTACTTGACTCTAGGGAATTAATTCTAAATGCGATTAAAGCAAAATGTAAGAGATTTATAATTATTGGTAGTTCGTCAGAATTTGGAAAAATAAATATTAAATATAATGGGGTAAAAAAAAACGATATTAAGTTTCCAAATGACTCGTACGGTCTAAGCAAATTAATTTTTAATAATATTGTAAGCAAATATTCAAAAAAATACGATTGTAAATTTAGAATCATGAGACTATTTCCAGTATATGGTGAGGGTGAAAATTCAACACGTCTATATTCAACTATTAAAAAATGTGCAATAAACAATAATAATATATTTTTAAAAAATCCATTTGAAGTAAGAGATTTTAGTCATATTGATTTTGTGATCAAAACTTTATTTGATTCACTAAACTTTAATAAAAATAAATTTAAGTATTATCAAACTTTCCATGTTTCAGAATCCAATCGATTGACTGTCTTGAAATTTTGTAAAATGTTATGGAAGAAATTTAATTGCTCTGGGGAAATTTTGTATAAAAACAAAAAAAAACAATTGACAAATCATATATCACACCGATCTTCTAATTGGCTGTTGTAATTTATATAAATTGATATAATCCATGCTTATGATTTGTCCAATATGTAAATCGAGCAAAAATGTTAATCATCGTTGTGAATATAAGTTTGAAGTGAGAGAAGATAAAAAATATTTCGGTGATTTAGAAATTGTTAAATGTGAAGAGTGTGATTTTAGTTTTGCAAATCCAATGCCAAAAAGTGAAAACTTAGATTTTTTTTACAAAAATATTTATAGATTGCCATATAGACCCCCATATTGGTTTACAGAAGAAGAAAAAGACTCTGAAAAAAAATATTTAGAGGACAGAAATTTAAATTATTTATTATACATATCTACATTAATAGATTTGAAAAATATTGATAACCTTTATGATTTTGGGGCAGGTATTGGTGATTTGGGGTATGCAATTAAAAAAAAATTTCCAAAAATAAACTTATTTTGTACTGAGTACGATAAGCAATGCCTGGGTATTCTTAAAAAAAGAGGTTATAACAATAAGGAAATTGAAAAATTAGACATAAAATTTGATTTAGTAATTACCACACATTCTCTAGAGCACTTAAAAGATTTAAATATACTTAATAAATTTTATGAAATTCTTAAACCAGGTGGATTAGTATTTTTCGAAATCCCAAATTGCCCTGAGGAATATTTTTCTGGTAGACCTTATGATGGACCTCATTTACTATTTTATACTAAAAAAAGTATAAAAAAAATTGGAGAAAAATTTAATTTCGATATTGTTAGAATTGATACAAGTTCATATTCTTTTAATGAAGATTACAAGTTACAAAAAGAGTCTCAAGATCGATATTATAATATCCAATCTGGAATAAGTTTTAAATTTAAAAAATTTATAAAAAAATTTATTCCAAAATCTATTTTAAAAATGAGAGAATCCTTATTATATTTAAAAAATTTTAATGAAATGATTAAAATAGATCATTTTTCAAGTAATAGCGGTGATAATACTTATTTAAGGGGTATTTTAAAAAAAAAATAAAATTGTTTTAAAAATACTTGATATTTTATAAAAAAATCGAAATTTATGAGATGTAAGAATTGTAACAAAAAGTCATTAATTAAAATAGTAAAAATTGGAAAACAGCCTCTTAGTGGTTTTTTTTATTCAACAAAAAAAACTCAATTAAATAAATATTCTTTAGATCTCTATAAATGTTCATATTGCAATTTAGTTCAATTAAATAATTCTGCAAATACTAGTAAAATGTACGGGGACCATTATGGATACAAAACATCAGTCAGTAAAATGATGATTGCTCATTTAAAAGAAAAAATTAAAAGATTAAAAAAAAATAAACTAATAAAAAAAGAAAATCATATTTTAGATATTGGAAGTAATGATGCTACTTTCTTAAAATTGTTAGGTAAGAAATACAATTTATACGGAATTGATCCCTCGGCAGAAAAATTCAAAAAAGAATATAAAGGAATGAAATTAATAACAGATTTTTTTTCAAAAAAAAATATCCTAAAAAATATTAAAAAGCATGATATTAAATTTGACCTTATTTCAAGTTTTGCAATATTCTACGATGTTGAGGACCCAAATTCTTTTTGTAAAGATATTGAAATGCTATTGAATGAAAATGGTGTTTGGATTTGTGAATTTTCGTACCTACCACTAATGTTAAAAAATTTAACTTTTGATCAAATATGTCACGAGCATGTTATGTATTATACATTTAGTGTATTTGAAAAAATATTATTTAACAATAATTTAAAAGTAATAAATGTTAAATTAAATGAAATTAATGGTGGAAGCATTGAAGTAATAATAACAAAAAATAAAAGTAAAATAAAAAGTAATTTAAATTTAATCAAAAAAATAAAAGATGACGAAAAAAAAATAGATGGCAAAGCTTTTCAGAATTTTTCTCAGAGAATTAAAAAAATAAGAAGTGATTTAAAAAGTTTTGTGAATAAAAACTATCCAATAGTCGGCTATGGAGCCTCTACTAAAGGAAATATTGTTTTAAATTATTGCAACATAAATTCAAATCAAATGCCGTTTGTGTGTGATGCTAATAAAAAAAAATTTGGCAAATATACGCCTGGAACAAACATTAAAATAATACCGAAAGAAAAAATGCGTAATTTAATTCCAAAATATGTGCTTGTTTTAATATGGTCATTCAGACCCGAAATTATAAGACAAGAATTAGATTATATTAAAAATGGAGGTAATTTGATTTTTCATTTACCAAAATTTCATATAGTTAATAAAAAAAACTTTAGAGAATTCTTAAATAAGGATTTTAAAAACCTTTCTTATAAATATTAACAATCTGAACATTAATAATTCCATATAATTTTTATATTAGTGGCTTTCAATATTTTTTTTTGTTATTAGATTCATATTAATTTAAATGACTAAAAATATTGAAGGAGTTCAAATTTCTCCATTAAAAATTATCTCGGATGAGAGAGGTTCAGTCATGCATATGCTTAGAAGTGATAGTCAGGTATTTAAAAAATTTGGTGAAGTTTATTTTTCAACAATTTTTGAAAATAAAATTAAGGCATGGCATTTACATAAAGAAGCTACTCTCAATTATGTTTGTGTTTATGGGAAAGTCAAACTAGTACTTTTTGATGAAAGAAAAAAAAGTAAAACATTTGGTAATTATCAAGAAATATTTTTATCATTAGAAAACTATTCTTTGATAACAATTCCACCAAATATTTGGAACGGATTTAAGGGACTTCATAAAGATCATTCAATTATAGCAAATTGCTTGAATTTACCACACAATGAGAGAGAAATGGTTAGATCAGAAATAAATGAAAAACGTTTTAAATATGAATGGTGATTAAATAAATAAAAATTTATGAAAGTAGTCATTTTATGTGGTGGAAAAGGAACAAGACTTGGATTTGAAACAAAATTCATTCCAAAGCCAATGGCTAAAATAGATAAAGATCCAATTATTTTGCATATTATAAACTATTATAAAAAATTTGGTTTTAATAAGTTTATATTAGCGCTTGGTTATAAAGGTCATATAATAAAAAATTATTTTAAAAGAAAAAACAAAAAATTATATGCAAACATACAATGTATTAATACTGGAAATAATACGTTAACTGGAACCAGATTATATAAATTAAAAAAATATTTATCTAAAGAGAAACATTTTATGGTTACATATGGAGATGGTTTGTCTAATCAAAATTTAAATAAATTAGAAAAATTTCACATAAAAAATAAAAAAATAGCAACAATGACAGTAGTCAGACCACCCGTCAGGTTTGGGGAGGTAAAAATGAGAGGCAAAATAGTTAAAAGTTTTAAAGAAAAACCTCAAATTCGTGACAGTTGGATTAATGGAGGTTTTTTTGTATTCAATAAAGATATATTTAAATTTCTCAGTAAAAAAAATGAAATGCTTGAAAAAAAACCTCTTGAGAAATTATCTAAAGAAAACCAACTTATAGGATTTAAGCATGTTGGATTTTGGCAATGTATGGATACACCCAGAGAAAAAGAATACTTAATTAAATTACTAAAAAAAAAGAGAGCTCCTTGGATTAATTAATTAAATAAATTCTAAAGAATATTTATCTAAAAACTTTAATAAATTGAGTAAAGATCTTCTTTATTACATAATAAATTCCAAATAAATATATATTTGGATAAAAAATATTGTTTAATATATTTTTTTTAAAACTAATAAATTCATAATTACTATACGTTTTATTTTTGACGATATAATACATGTAAGGAACAAATTTTTTAAGCACATAATTTTTATAAAAAATATATCTAAAAAAAGATAAACCGTTCTTTCTATAAATATCTATAATCTCTGGAATTCTAATTATCATTATAAACGGATAAATATGGCTCCAGCCTTTTTCTCCATATAGATTAACTGATAATGGCTTTGCCTGAATATAACAATTGGAGTCTTTAAAGGTATGCGAAAATATTTTAACATGTGGTACTGTATTATCAACTGTAGACCAAACACCAGGATCAGTTAATTTTTTTTTAT
>MDSV01147843.1_pt1 | contig 24007 bp, 24 predicted proteins | sample 810851 | NCBI WGS metagenome assembly MDSV01 (sample SAMN05326640, study PRJNA326480) | marine metagenome | isolation source: seawater | place: Atlantic Ocean: North East | collected 2012 | reverse complement strand
TTCAACAGTAAGAAGCGTTTCCCCAGAAGAATTTGGAAATATAGCACTAGAAATGATGGATCAATTTAGGGTAAATCATCTTGCAGTTGTAAAAAAAAATGTATACCTCGGTGTTGTTTCAGACAGGGAAATTATGAACTGGGAATCTGAAAAAGAAAGTATTGAAAAACATCTAAATAATTTAGCCTCTCCCTACGTATTATACAATCAACATCTTTTTGATATTATTGAAGTTTTAGAAAAGAATAACTTGTCAGCTGTTCCAGTATTAAATAAAGAAAATAAATACTTAGGTATGGTTAAAGCAAGTAAATTATTATATTCAATTGCCAAGTCAGCAACAATTCAATCTCCTGGTGGTGTTATTGTTCTAGAAATTAATGATGCCGATTACTCACTAACTGAAATAGCTAGTATTATTGAAAGTAATAACACAAAAATATTAAGTTCATATATAATTTCTAAACCTAAATCAAGAAAAATTGAAGTCACATTAAAACTAAACAAACAAAATACTACAGCAATTATTAAAGATTTTGAAAGAAGAGAGTATAATATTAGTGCATCATACAAAAATGAAGAATCTAATTATGATGTACAAGAAAGATACGAATCATTAATGCGATTTTTGAATCCTTAAAATGGAAAGACCAATCTTCATTTTACTACTCATTTTACCTCTATTTTTAGCAGCCAATCAAAATATAATCACTATTTCTAATATTAAAATAACTGGCAATAAAGTAACTAAAGAAGATGTCATTCTCAGAGAGTTAGAATTTAGCAAGAATAGTTCATTTTCCAGTGTTAATTTAAAACAAAAAATAGAAGATAGTAAACAAAATCTTGTCAATTTAAAATTATTCAATTTTATTGAAATTAAACCTATAGTAAAAGGGGATGATATTGAAATAATAATCGATGTAATTGAAAGATGGTACTTATGGCCCTATCCTATTCTCGAAATTTCTGAACGAAACTTTAACTCTTGGTGGAACGAATTCCAGACCTCTAATTATAGTGATTTCTCTCGTTTAAATTATGGGATTTTCCTAAATTGGGAAAATTTTAGAGGAAGAAATGAACTCTTACAATTCAAAATAAGAAAGGGGTTTAAAGAGCATTATCTATTCTCTTATCAGGTGCCATACTTTAATAAGAAACAAACAATTGGAATCAATGCTAATCTTCAGCTTTTTAGGAGAAAAAAAACATTCTACACAACTGAAAATGACGCCCTACTTTACTATACAAATAATAACAAATTTACTACAAAAGATTATGAATTTAACACTGAGTTTCTATATAGAAAAGATGTGCATAACACACATCACTTAAAATTTCATTATTTTCTTTCTAATGTAGATGCAGAAATTATAATAAGAAACCCAAAATATTTAAATAATGGCACCAATCTTTCTGGGTCCTATTCAAAATTAACATACCAGTTCACAAATGAGAGCAGAGATTATATCGAATATCCTTTAGAGGGATATTATGTCCATTTAGAAGGTAGTAAATACCTCAATGGATCTAGTCCTATTAACCATTTTGAATTGCTAGGTCAAGCCGAACATCACCTTCAATTAAAACACCGTTTTTTCCTTGGCTCTAGTTTTAAAGGCAAATGGTCTTCTTATGGCTATCAACCTTATTTTGTACAAGAAGGATTTGGTTTTGATGACTATGTAAGAGGCTATGAGTATTATGTAATAGATGGGCAAGAATTTTGGCTTTCAAAAACAGTTTTAAAGTATGCTCTTATTGAAAAAACAAACTTTGATATACCATATGTAAAAATGAGACAATTTAATAAAGCACATTATTCTTTATATTTAGGAATATTTTCTGATATAGGATATGTGATTGACAATCAAAATAGTGAGGACAATAACTTGTCTAATTCACTACTTTTAGGAAATGGAATTAGCCTAGATTATGTCACTTACTATGATAAATTACTAAGAATTGAGTTTTCAATCAACCATTTAGGAGAAAAAGGAGTATTTTTACACTTTTCAAATCCTTTTGGATCAAAAAACAAATTATGACAATTGCAATTTTTGGGAATCCGTATCCTCAGCATTTTACAAAATACATTCAACACTTAATAAAAAAGTTGGAGAATGAGCATATCAAGATTGTAATTGAAGAAAAATTCAATACATTTTTGCAAAAGAGTATTCGTTTCACCACAAAAGTTGACACCTTCGAATCCTACGAATCATTAAGGAATACTGCGGATTTCTTATTCAGTATTGGTGGTGACGGCACTTTACTTAAAGCTGTCACATTTGTAAGAGACTCAAACATCCCTATAATGGGGATCAATACAGGCAGACTTGGATTTATTTCAAGCATTTCTGCTGGACAAATTGATGATGCAATAAATGATATTTTAAAAGAAAATTATGACATAAGCGAACGTGCATTGCTAGAATTAAACTCAGAAAACAAACTTTTTAAAGATAACAACTTTGCCCTAAACGAAGTTGCTATCTCAAAAAAGGATACTTCATCTATGGTAAGGATTGACGCCTATGTTGATGATGAGTTTTTAAATACCTATTGGGCAGATGGATTAGTAGTATCTACACCAACTGGCTCTACAGGATATTCTTTAAGTTGTGGTGGGCCTATCATTATGCCAGGAACTAATAATATAATTATTACGCCAAACGCTCCTCATAATTTAAATGTTCGACCAATAGTTATTAATGACAACAGTATTATAAAACTGAAAGTAGAAGATAGAGACCAGTTAGCATTGGTGTCACTAGACTCGAGATCTCGTGCTTTTGATAGTGACACGGAACTAATTATAAAAAAGTCTGATTTTAAAATCAGACTCATTCAGCCCCAAAATAATTCATTCGCTTCTACAATCAGAAACAAACTAATGTGGGGATTAGATAAAAGAAGCTAATATAAATAGATAAAATTATAGAATATTTATATTTGCCAATTATTGACAAAATTATGATTATGAAAAGATTCAACCTTAAAATAATATTACTATCAGGAACAATACTTTTGTCTCTCTTTACTATAAAAGCACAACAATTTAAGCCAAATACTGAATTTGGAGTTTTGTTAGGGTCATCATACTATCTTGGAGATTTAAATACTAATCATTTTAACCAACCATTAGCAGCAGGAGGCCTGATAATTAGAAAAAATATTGATGAGCGATTTGTATACAAAGCAGAGGTGATGTATCTTAACTTGAAATCCGATGAAAGGCAATCAGATGATACAATTGCATTCAATAGAGGATTACATTTCAAAGCTCCAGTATATGAACTTTCTGGTCAATTAGAATTTAATTTCTTGCCATACCAACCTGGGAACCCTTTATATACTTGGACTCCTTTTGTTTATACTGGAATATCACTCTTTTACTATAACCCTAAGGCAGAAAATAAAAATGGGGATTGGATTGAATTACAAGAATTAGGCACAGAGGGACAAGGAACTACAACCACCTTTTCAGATGGAACAAGAGACAATTACTCACTGATCCAATTTGCCATCCCTATGGGAGGAGGAGTTAAAATAGCTGTAAATGAGTCTTTTAACATAATCCTAGAATACGGTGCCAGAAAAACATTCACCGATTATCTAGATGATGTTAGCACAACATTTGTAGGTGGAAATGGGACAACATACCCTATCGAAATGTCTGTTGAGGCCCAAGAAATGTCAGATCCAAGAGGTACCCATATGCTTGGTGATCAAAGAGGAAATCCAAATAATAAAAAAGACTGGTATTCATTTGCAGGGATTACACTTTCATTTAAGTTAAGCAATGAGCCAAAAGGTTGCTATCCGTAATTTGCAAATCTTAAATGAGCCAAATAATAGACACTAATAATTTGCCAAAACATATTGCCATCACTATGGATGGCAATGGAAGGTGGGCGGAATCTAAAGGCAAAATTAGAGCTTTTGGGCATAAAAATGGCGTGAAAGCAGTAAGAGATACCGTCGAAGCTGCTGCTGAAATTGGCATTAAATTTCTAACTCTTTATGCCTTCTCTACTGAAAATTGGTCCCGACCAAAATCTGAGATAAATGCACTAATGTCATTATTAGTCTCTGCAATCAACAAAGAGACTAAAACTTTGATGAATAATAATATTAAACTAAGTACAATTGGAGCTACTGACAGCCTGCCTTCAAAAGCAAAAAAAGAACTAAATGAGGCTATTGAAGAAACAAAAGGCAATACACGAATGACTCTTATTCTTGCTCTTAGCTATAGTGGAAGGTGGGAAATACTAAATGCTACAAAAAATCTAATTGCTGATGGCATCAATCATGAAAAGATAAACGAGCAGATTTTTCAACAATATCTTACAACAAAAAGCGTTCCTGACCCTGAGTTATTAATCAGAACAAGTGGAGAATACAGAATTAGTAATTTTTTACTTTGGCAAATCGCATATTCTGAGTTATATTTTACAAATAGATTATGGCCTGATTTTAGAAGGCAAGATTTAGAAAAAGCTATTTTAAATTACCAAAATAGAGAGAGAAGATTTGGAAAAACAAAAAAGCAAATACAAAATTAGCGCCTTGAAGAAGACTGCATTACTCATCATCACATTGATAAGCTTTAATATTAAGGCTCAAATAAATGATCAGATAGATTATTCCAATCCAATCATATATGAGATTGGAGGGATAATGGTGAATGGGGCCGATAACCTAAACAATAATACCCTTATTACTATTACTGGATTAGAAATTGGCAAAAAGATAAAGATACCAGGAGATGAAATAACTAAAGCAATTACAAAACTTTGGGAACAGGGGTTGTTTTCTAATATAGATATTTCTACTGATAAAGTGATAGGGAATACAATCTTTCTTTCCATCAACCTAAAAGAAAACCCTAGGCTTTCAAAATTTAAATTTACAGGTAAAAAGATTCGTAAATCTGATATTACTACTTTAAAAGAAGATCTTAAACTTATGAGAGGAAAAGTATTAACTCAGAACCTCATCAACAATAGTATTGCCACTATAAAAAGATATTACATTAATAAAGGATTCTATAATGTGAAAGTAAAATGTCTTACAAAAACTGATACAACTACAGCAAATTCTGAAAATCTAATTTTTAATATTACAAAGGGAGAGAAAATAAAAATAAAGAATATAATTATAAAAGGAAGAAGTAAACTAATAAATAAAAATAAGACACTATTAAATCGAAAAGATTCTATTTATGCACTAAGTAATTACAAGCTAAAGAAGAGCATGAAGGAAACAAAATCTAAAAACTTTTGGAGATTCTGGAAAACATCCAAATTTATAATAACTAACTATGAGGATGATAAAGATAATATTATTGCAAATTACAATGAAATAGGTTATCGAGATGCTAGGATTGAGAATGATTCAGCATACATGAATAGTGACAACACTATGACAATTGAGATAACAATTAACGAAGGGGATCCTTATAGATTTGGAAATATTAACTTTGTTGGGAATACAGTTTATTCATCAGATGAATTATTTCGACAATTAGGGATAAAAAACAATGATATTTTTGATCAGTCTATTCTAAATTCAAGATTGTTTGGTTCAGAAGAAGGAACAGATATTAGTTCCTTATATCTTGATGATGGTTATCTGTTTTTCAATGCAACCCCTGTTGAAATTGCAGCAACAAACAAAAAAATTGATTTGGAAATCAGAATTTATTAGGGGAAACAAGCTCGAATTAATAAAATAATGGTAAAAGGAAATACCAAAACAAACGATCATGTTATTATGAGAGAGTTAAGAACTCGACCTGGAGATCTATTCAAGCGTTCTGATATTATGCGCTCACAAAGAGAGCTTGCTCAAATGCAATACTTTGATCCTGAAAAATTTGATGTTAAGGTTGATCCTGATCCGGAAAGAAATGAGGTCAATATCACTTATGTTGTTGAAGAAAAATCATCAGATCAAATTCAATTACAAGGAGGTTGGGGCGCTGGGAGAATTGTTGGCTCTTTAGGTCTAAACTTTAGCAACTTTTCCACAAGAAATATCTTAAATAAAGACAAATGGACCCCATTGCCTTCAGGAGACGGGCAAATACTTTCATTATCGGCTTCATCAAATGGAATTTACTATCAGAATTATAACATCTCATTTACTGAACCCTGGTTAGGCCGTAAGAAGCCAAATTCTTTAACAGTATCATTATACAAATCTATATCTTCAAACGGGCAACAAGATGATGAAAGACAGGCTATTGAAATTAGCGGTGTTACGATAGGACTAGGGAAAAGATTAAAATTCCCTGATGATTATTTTTCTCTATATAATGGGCTAAGCTTCCAGAAATATAAATTAGTCAATAATGCATCTTTCTTTTCTTTTAGCAATGGGTTTTCAAACAATGTGAATTATAATATTAGAATAGGCAGGAATTCTGTTGATCAATTAATCTACCCAAGAAGAGGCTCAGACTTCTCTTTAAGCTTAAAAGTTACCCCACCTTACTCAATATTTGATGGCATTGATGATTATTCAATGATTTCTGACCAAGAAAAATACTCCTGGATAGAATATTATAAATGGAAGTTTAAATCATCTTGGTTCTCCTCATTTACTGATAAATTAGTTTTAAATACCAGAGTTGAAATGGGTCTTCTTGGAGCTTATAACAACAAATTAGGAGTTGCTCCATTTGAAAGGTTTTATGTAGGAGGAGATGGTATGAGCGGAATGGGTTATCAATTTGATGGGAGAGAACTTATTAGATTAAGAGGCTATAGCAATAACTCTATATCTCCAACAACAGGAGCGACAATTTACAATAAATATACAGCAGAGTTAAGATATGCTATTAGCCTAAATCCTAGTTCAACTGTATATGCACTAAGTTTTTTAGAGGCGGGAAATGCATGGGATAATTTTGACAACTTCAACCCTTTCACAGTAAAAAGATCTGCAGGATTTGGAGTTAGAATTATGCTCCCTATGATAGGAATGATGGGATTAGATTATGGCTGGGGGCTTGATGATATTGCTGGAAGACCAGAGGCAAATGGCGGTCAATTTCATTTTTCCATAGGTCAACAATTTTAACTAAATTTGTGAAATACAAAAAACCAATTATGAACAAGGCACTATTAATCTTAGCAGTTAATTTTTTTCTCATCTCAACTACACAAGCGCAAAAGTTTGCATATGTAGATACTGATTACATTTTGAATAAAATACCAGAATTTAAACAAGCTCAGGATAAACTAGATGACTTCTCTGCTGATTGGCAAAAGGAAATTGAAGGCAAGTACACAGAAGTAGAACAAATGTACAGAGCCTACCAACAAGAACAAGTATTGCTAACTGATGAGATGAAAACAAAACGGGAGGAAGCTATTATCTCAAAAGAAAATAATGCCAAAAACTTGCAGCAAAAATATTTTGGACCTACAGGAAGCCTCTATATTAAAAGACAAGAATTAATAAGACCTATACAAGATAAAATCCATGATGCAATACAGCAACTAGCAACTAACAATAAATACCAAGTTATATTTGATAGTTCTAGTGATTTGATAATGCTCTATAAAAACAATAACCTTGATAAATCAGACAAAGTTCTAGAATTAATGGGTTACTAGTACTAATTTAAAAAAAAATACAATGAAAAAAATTACACTCCTTACAGCGCTAACTATTCTAACATTAAGTTCCATCGCACAGAACAAGTTTGGATATATTGATTCACAAGAGTTACTTCTATTAATGCCTGACAGAAAAAATGCTGAAATTGAAGTGCAAAATTTTGCAAAAACCTTAGAAGCCCAACTAGAGCTCATGACTGCTGAGTATCAAGAAAGCATACAAGAATACCAGGCAAATGAAGCTACTTTTTCTGATTTAGTAAAACAAGATAAAATTGCTGAAATTACAGGACTGGAACAGAGAATCCAAGCTTTTCAACAGAACGCTCAACAATCATTACAACAAAAAGAACAAGAATTACTCGATCCTATTTTAGCAAAAGCAAGAAAAGCAATTGAAGATGTAGCAAAAGAAGGTGATTTTACTTATATCTTTGATAAAAGTCAAGGGACAATTCTATATGTAAAAGAGAGTGAAAATGTTTTAACACTTGTAAAAAGAAAATTAAACCTATAATCTAAAAGCTCATATCTCTATAAAGCATCCATAGTGGTGCTTTTTTTATACTTTTATATTATGAAAAACTATCCGATTGGTATATTTGACTCTGGAATTGGTGGTCTTACAATAGCCAATGCTATAAAAAGTGTATTACCAAATGAAAATATAATTTATTATGGAGATACTGAGCACCTGCCATATGGGGAAAAATCAAAAGAAGCTATACAAAGTTTCAGCAAAAGGATTATAAGATTCTTGCTTACAAAAAGATGCAAAATTATTGTGATTGCTTGTAATTCTGCTTCATCAGTTGCTGACGAAAGTGTTACTAATATTGCATGCAACACTTCAATTTTTAATGTAATTGATCCCATCATTGCTGAAGTATCAAAAATTAGCACAAAAGATAATATTGGTGTTATTGGCACAAAAGCAACAATTAGTTCAGGTATATATGAAGAAAAACTAAAAAAGCTATGCAGGAACAGAAAGATTAAATCATTAGCTACCCCACTGCTAGCCCCTATGATTGAAGAGGGGTTTATTAATGAAGAAATAAGCAATACTATCATCGCTAATTATTTGTCTAGCACACAACTAAAAAATATTAACCATCTGATATTAGCTTGCACTCACTATCCTCTAATTCAACAAGAGATAAAAAAATATTACAGAAATAATGTGAACGTAATTGATTCTGCTAATGTTGTCGCCAACTATATTGCAAAAAAACTAGAAGAAGATAACCTTCTAAATAATGAAAAATCATCTGAATATAATTTCTATGTTTCTAACTATACTGATTCCTTTGAGAAAAGTGCAAAATTCTTTTTTGAAGAAGTTATTAAATTGGAACAAGTAAATATTTTTTCTTAAACTTGGGTCTAATGCGAATACCCCACGTAACTATCAGCTATTACATTAATTAGTTTGGTGGTTTGTTTGTATTTTTACAAAAAATGTACATTATGAATTATAGTATTTATGCTGAAAGCACTCCGAATCCTGAAGTAATGAAATTTGTAGCAAATAGAATGATCGCTGATCAGAGCATTGAAATCACCACATTGAAAGAGGCTAAAGGCATTTCAATAGCAGAAGAGTTGTTAAAATTTCCTTTTGTAGAAAGTATTTATTTAAGTGCCAACTTTATATCAATTTCAAAAACTGGAACAATACAATGGGAGGACATTGCAATGCAATTAAGAAACTTTATTGCAGATCATTTAAACAGTAATGGCATAAGAAATTATACTGAGAATATATCTTTAGATAAGACAAGTGTTGTTAATGATCCGAAACATGAAAAAATTACAGCTAATGAGTTTACTGATCATGAAAAAGAAATTGAAGCTTTATTAAATGAATATATAGCGCCAGCTGTTGAATCTGATGGAGGAGCAATAACACTAAACTATTATAAAGACAATATAGTTTGTGTTGATTTGAAAGGGGCATGTAGCGGATGTCCTTCTTCAACTAGCACTCTTAAGGGGGGGATAGAAGCCTTATTGAAACGAAAAGTGAACCCAGATATTGAAGTTATTGCTAATGAAAAATAGACTTCTAATGCTTTCTCTAATGATTAGTATTCTTAATCTAAAAGGGCAAGAGAATAGAACAACATTTGGGCTGCAATACAAACCCATAATTCCTGCTAAATATTTTAATTCTAGCTACACTAATGGAAGTTCAGGCTATTACTATTTTAAATTAACTCCCAAATACAGCAACTCATTTGGGATGGTGTTAAGACATAAAATAAATAATACTTTTTCTATAGAATCTGGCTTAAACTATATACAAAGAAATTACAAACTAACAATAAGCAATAGCAATCAAAATATTAATGATTTTACTCACTTTAGCATGAGATCATATGAGATCCCTATACAATTCTTAACTTATGTTCGTGCTTCTGAATTTTGGCACCTTAATGTTGCTTTTGGGATATCGCATAATGTATTGGCGTCTGACATACTTTCATATGGAGAAAGAACAGAATATTTATTTCAAAATACTTATAGAAGAAATGGGGGGTATAGATCACTACTTGCAAATATTGGAATGGAATATCGAACTGAAGAAAGAGGGCACTATTATATTGGCACAAGCTTGCACCTTCCATGGACAGAAATAAGCAGAATTTACCCAGAATACGATGATGGAAATAACACATTTAACGATGAAAATTTTAATGATAAATTTTTTTTAGAAATGTCAGGGAATTTTATCACTATCGATCTCAGGTATTTTTTTCCAGAATAAAAAAGAGAACCAATGGTTCCTCTTTAAAAAGCCTATTCAGAATGTAGCTTTTCTTTCTTAGATAATAATTCAGAGTTGCTTTCTACATTGTCTTCATCATCTACACAGCAATCTACAGGGCATACAGCAGCACATTGTGGTTCTTCATGAAACCCTACACATTCTGTGCATTTTTCAGTTGCTATATAAAAGAAAAGATCCGACATGCCTTTATCTCTTTCTTTATCATCTTTCATAGTAGTCCCATCAGAGAATTTCCAAAATTCCTCAGGAGGATAAATTGCTTGATTAGGACATTCTGGTTCGCATGCCTCGCAATTAATACAATCATCTGTTATTTTAATAGCCATAGCTCAATAATCTACAATGCAAAATTAATTTTTTTATAGATATTACATGCTAAAAGCTTAAACTAATTATAATTAAAAATTGTTAAAAGAAAAGACATTCGATTAAGTAGTAAGTTAGTATTTTTGTAATATTTGTAATTAGACATCAAAAAATCAAAATGATCAAAACAGATATAATCATTATAGGAGCAGGTCCAACTGGGCTATTTACAGTTTTTGAAGCAGGATTACTGAAGTTAAAATGTCATCTAATTGATGCTCTGCCTCAAGCAGGGGGGCAATGCTCAGAAATATATCCAAAAAAACCTATCTATGATATCCCAGGATTCCCTGAAATTTTAGCTGGAGATTTAACTGATAATTTATTAGAGCAATGTAAGCAATTTGAACCGGGGTTTACATTAGGGGAAAGAGCAGAGAAGATATCAAAAGAAGAAAATGGAATCTTCACGGTAACAACTAACAAAGGGACAGAACATCAAGCCCCTGTTGTTGCTATTGCCGGGGGCCTTGGTAGTTTTGAACCAAGAAAACCAATTCTGGAGAATATATCTTTCTATGAAAATAATGGGGTTGAATACATTATTAAAGACCCGGAAATCTACAGAAATAAAAAAGTCGTAATTGCGGGTGGAGGTGATTCAGCTTTAGATTGGAGTATATTTCTAGCAAATATAAATGCAGATGTCATCCTGGTTCACAGAAGGAATGAATTTCGCGGGGCATTAGATTCTGTAGAGAAAGTAAGAGAGTTGAAAAATAAAAATCAAATTAAAATTATAACACCTGGACAAATAATCGAGCTTAAAGGAGAAAAAAAGTTAGAAAGTGTTGTTATATCTAAAGATAAAATTGATACTGAATATGAAGTTGATCATTTTATACCACTTTTTGGCTTATCTCCTAAATTAGGCCCTATTTCTAATTGGGGATTAGAAATTGAAAAAAATGCAATTAAAGTAGATACATTTGATTACCAGACCAATATTAAGGGAATATTTGCAATTGGAGATGTAAATACTTACCCTGGAAAATTAAAACTAATATTATGTGGCTTTCACGAAGCCACATTGATGTGCCAATCAGCATATAAAATTATAAATCCTGGTAAAAAAAATATTTTCAGATATACAACAGTTAGCGGAATAGATGGTTTTGACGGGACAAGAAAGGAGGCAAAAAAACCAGTTGTGCAAACTATAAGTAATTAAAAATGTCAGATATTAGTCTCTTCATAACAGATAGAGATGGGGAAACACATGAAATATTAGCTCCAACAGATATGGCTATGAATCTGATGGAAATTATAAAATCATATGAATTAGCTCCGGAAGGGACTATCGGTATATGTGGGGGCATGGCTATGTGTGCCTCTTGTCAATGCTACATAAAATCTGGACACACTTTATCTGATATGGAAGATGATGAAGAGGCTATGCTCTCTGAAGCTTTTAATGTAAAAGAAAATAGCAGGCTAGGATGTCAAATATTTATTACAAAAGAATTAGATGGCTTGTCATTTGAGCTAGCTCCTGAATAATTTTTTATTCCTACTAAAACTAATACTATAATCTAAGGGTTATAATTCTAGATATGTTTTTGCATTTCCTCCCATCAATTGATTAATAGGATCTTCTAAACATTCTTTGACTCTAACTAAAAACCCAACTGATTCTTTACCATCAATAACCCTATGGTCATAGGAAAGCGCTACATACATTATAGGCTTAATCTTTATCTCACCATTAACTACCACAGGTCTTTCTAGAATGTTATGCATGCCTAGAATAGCAGATTGCGGAGGGTTTATAATAGGAGTTGATAACATAGATCCAAATACCCCTCCATTAGTAATAGTAAAGGTGCCTCCTAACATTTCATTAATTTTGAGCTTACCTTCTCTTGCTTTTATTGCTAATCTCTTAATCTCTAATTCTATTTCCTGAAAATTCATTAACTCTGCATTTCTAAGTACGGGGACCATTAAGCCTTTAGGAGCACTTACTGCGATACCAATATCTGTATAATTATGATGAATAATCTCATCTTGATCAAGCATGGCATTTACATCTTTATACTCCATCAACGCAATTGTAACTGCCTTTGTGAAAAATGACATAAAGCCTAATCCAACATCATTTTTTTGTTTAAATTTATCTTTATACTGCTTTCGAATTTGAAAAATTGCAGACATATCTACTTCATTAAAAGTAGTAAGCATCGCTGTCTCATTCTTAACAGAAACTAACCTATCCGCGATCTTTCTTCTTAAGGTTGACATCTTTTTCCGAGAAGTTGCTCTTAATTCAGAAACTCTACCCTCATTTGAAATTGCAAGAACATCACTTTTAGTAATTTTTCCTAATTGTCCAGTCCCTTTAAGATCATTTGAGGAGATTTCCATATCATTAATCATAGCAGATGCTAAAGGTGTTGCTTTTTGATTATCTAAATCTACATGAGTCTCTACAGGTGTATGTGATAGATTTTCAGGCTCTTGCTTAATTACTTCTCTTTTCCCTTTTTTAGATGTATCAATTATGCATACAATATCTCCTACAGCAACAGTTACACCTTCTTCAACAACAATCTTTATAGTTCCACTTTCTTCTGCTGGCAATTCTAAAGTTGCTTTGTCAGAATCAATTTCAGCAATTGACTGATCTTTTTCAACAAAATCACCATCTTCTACAATCCATTGTGCAATTTCTACTTCTGAAATAGACTCTCCTGGGCTGGGAACTTTCATTTCTAATAACATATCTTATTTTTTAAATACTTTATTAATGACTTCCTGTTGCTGAGTAACTGATCTTTTACTTGAACCACTAGCGGTAGCTGCAGAGGGCGGCCTGGAGACAACTTCAATCCCAAATCCTCGCAATTCAGATAAAATAAAATTCCAAGCTCCCATATTTTCAGGTTCTTCTTGGACCCAGAAAATCTGTTTGGCATTATACTTATTAATAATACTCTTTATTCCTTCCTTGTCTAATGGAAATAATTGTTCCACTCTAATAATAGCGATATTTTTAATGCCATCTCTTTCTCTCTTTTCTAATAAATCATAAAATATTTTTCCAGTACACAGAACTATTTTATTGATTTCCCCTGAGGCATCTACATCATCAATGATACACTGGAATTTTCCATCTGAAAAATTAGCTATATCAGATACACATTTAGGATTTCTAAGCAAACTCTTTGGGGTAAATACAATTAATGGTTTTCTATATTTTCTCTTTAATTGCCTTCTTAATAAATGGTAAAAATTTGCAGGAGTTGTACAATTGACAATCTGCATATTATACTTTGCGCACATTTGCAAATATCTTTCTACTCTTGCAGATGAGTGTTCAGCCCCCTGACCTTCGTATCCATGAGGCAATAACAGTACTAAGCCACTCATAACTTTCCATTTATCCTCAGCACATGCAATAAATTGATCTATCATAATCTGCGCGCCATTAGAGAAGTCTCCAAATTGTGCTTCCCAAATTGTGAGTGTATTTGGTCTAGTAATAGAATATCCATAATCAAAACCAAGAACCCCATACTCAGAAAGTGGTGAATTATACACTTCAAAATTTGACGTATCGTTAATATTATTTAAAGGGCAGACCTCCTCTTCAGATTGCTCCACTTTAAAGACTGCATGCCTATGAGAAAATGTTCCTCTTTCCACGTCTTGTCCGCTCAATCTTATATCATGTCCTTCATCTAATAATGTTGCATAAGCTAATAACTCGCCCATTGCCCAATTTAATGATTCTAAATTCTCAAACATATTTTTTCGATCAGCTAATAATTTCCTGGTCTTCTTAAATAACTTATGTTCTCCTGGTATTTCATACAAATACTTTGCTAATTCTTTCAATCTTTTGACTTCTATGTTTGTTTCTGTAGAACCACAAAAACTTGGATCAAAATTCCTTGTTATACCACTCCATTCTTCCTTTAAAAAACGAGTAATTTTTGCTTTCTTTATCTCTTTAGCCTCGTCAAATCTATCTTGCAATAAGACTTGGAAATCGTTATTTAGATCCTTTATTACACTTGCTTCTAACACTCCTTCATTCATCAATTTTTTCATGTAAATCTCTCTAGGATTTTTATGTTTTGAAATTGCTTCGTATAATTTTGGCTGGGTGAATCTTGGTTCGTCTCCTTCATTATGGCCATATTTTCTATAACACAATAAGTCAATAAAAATATCCTTATGATATTTTTGCCTATATTCTACTGCTAATTGTAAAGAATGAACTACAGCCTCTACATCATCCCCATTTACATGAATTACTGGGGATAAGGTTACTTTAGCTATATCTGTGCAATATGTACTTGATCTAGCGTCTAAATAGTTAGTCGTAAATCCAACTTGATTATTTACCGCAATATGTATAGTCCCCCCTGTGTTATATCCGTCTAATTGAGCCATTTGAATTATTTCATAGACAACACCTTGCCCTGCTAATGCAGCATCCCCATGTAATAATACAGGTAGTATTTTGTTTACATCTCCATCATATTGAAGGTCTAATTTAGCTCTAGAAATTCCTTCTACTACAGGGTTAACCGCCTCTAAATGAGAAGGATTAGGTGCTAAATTTAATTTCACATTCTTGCCATTATTACATTTCTGAAACGATGTGAATCCTAAATGATACTTAACATCTCCAGAGATTAAATCATCAGCATAGACCTTCCCTTCAAATTCAGAAAAGATTTCTTTATAGGTCTTATTAAAGATATTTGCTAAGACATTCAATCTGCCTCTATGAGCCATCCCCATTACAAATTCATTTACACCTAATTCTGAACTGCGCTCTACTAACGCATCTAAAGCAGGTATTAATGACTCAGCGCCTTCTAAAGAAAATCGTTTTTGGCCTACAAATTTTTTGTGTAAAAAATTTTCGAAAGCAACTGCTTGATTTAATTTATGTAAAATATGTTTTTTTTGACTTACTCCAAAGTTTGGTGTATTTGAATTCTTATGTAATCTTTTTTTAATCCATTCAATCTCTTCAGGGTCACGTATATACATATACTCTATTCCAATAGATTGGCAATATACTTGTTCTAAATGGATAATAATTGAACTCAAATTAGATGGGCCAATTCCTACTTGAGTGCCAGCCTGAAATTCTGTTTCTAAATCTACCTCCTCTAATCCAAAGTTCTTAAAATGAAGTGTTGGCGTATACTTTCTTCTATCTCTAACTGGGTTAGTCTTAGTAAATAGATGTCCGCTTTTTCGGTAAGCGTTTATTAAGTTAACTACCTTAAACTCTTTTTGGAAATGCTGAGGGATGTCATCTTCAGAATAGTTTTTCTTAGAGAAATCATATCCTTGAAAAAAATAACTCCACTGTTCATCTATACTTTTAGGATCTTTATTAAACTTCTCATACATCTCATCAATCATTGTTGTATGCATGGCTCCTAAAAATGAAAACTTATCCATTATTGAATGCTAAAATTAATAAGCAAAATTATCCATTTTTTATGATTTAAAGCAATATATGATAATTTGTTAAAAAAAAAATTGTTGGATTCTATTAAACCAAATGGGAGCACCTTTACTTTTAAGAAATCCTTTCCATTAATTTATCTGCAAATCCAATCAAAGGAGCCTTATTTTCAGAACGAATAGCATCTAAATGCTCTATAGCTTTTGTATAATGAACCTTCATCAGATCAATAGTATGACTCTGAATATGTAATTTTGTAAAAATACTTTTTACTGAATTAACTTTTGATTTAGATTTATCATTATTCATATAATAAAATTGCAATTTTTCCTTAGTTGAATCATCTGCCAACTGCAAAGCTTTCAAGTACAAAAAAGTTTTTTTATTTGCCATAATATCTCCTCCAACCTGCTTTCCAAAAGCCTCAGGGTTACCAAATACATCTAATAAATCGTCTTTTAATTGAAAGCCTATTCCCATATTTAAGCCAAATTCATAAATATGAGCTTGATCCTTATTGCTAGCTCCTGCAGTAATTGCTCCGATCTGTAAAGAGGCGGCCATTAAAACAGCCGTTTTATATTCTATCATCTTCATATACTCAACAAGATTTACATTTTTTTGCATCTCAAAATCCATATCCCATTGCTGACCTTCACAAACCTGGATAGCAGTTTTACTAAAAATATCTAACACCTCCTTTAAAATATTTGAATCAACTTCCGATAACAACTGATAAGCCTGGATCATCATAACATCCCCAGATAAGATAGCTATATTACTATTCCATTTTTTATGCACTGTTGGACTACCTCTCCTAAGGGGGGCATTGTCCATAATATCATCATGTAAAAGAGTGAAATTATGAAAATGCTCAATTGCTATTGCTGGAGAAATTGCTCTTTTTACATCTTCATCAAAAATTTGATAAGACATTAGAAGCAATAATGGCCGTATTCTTTTCCCTGGCAATCCCATAATATATCTAATCGGATCATACAATAAATCTGGAGATTTTGGATAAGTGAAATTAACTATCTCTTTTTCAATAATTTCTGAAAATTGCGCTAAATCTTTCACTATTTTCTTGTAAGATTTACTAAATACTCGCCATATCCACTTTTACGTAAAGGTTCTGCAATTTCCAATAATTTAACATCATTAATATAGCCCATCCTAAAAGCAGCCTCCTCAATACAACCTATTTTTCTCCCCTGTCTTTCCTCAATTAATTGTACGTATTGATTAGCTTGCATTAATGAGGAAAAAGTTCCTGTATCAAGCCATGTTGTCCCTCTTCCTAATACTTTTACATCAAGTTTGCCTTTAATTAGATATTGTTTATTAACATCTGTAATTTCATACTCACCCCTAGATGAAGGTTTTATTTTTTTAGCAATCTCGACTACTGAATTATCATAATAATATAATCCAGGGACTGCATAATTTGACTTAGGACTTAATGGTTTTTCCTCTAAAGAAAGCGCCTTAAAACTTTCGTCAAACTCTACCACACCATATCTTTCAGGATCATGAACATGATAACCAAAAACAATACCTCCTTCAACATCTTTACATTTCTCCAAAGTCTTTACTTTCATTTGAAAGATATTATCCCCAAGTATCAAGCAAACTTTATCATTTCCAATGAATTCTGCCCCAAGCACAAATGCTTGAGCTAGACCATTTGGTTCTTCTTGAACTTTATATTCAAACTTGCATCCCAGTCTACTCCCATCACCTAATAATTTTTCAAATAATGGCAAATCATAAGGAGTAGAAATAATCAGAATCTCATTGATGCCCGAATATATCAAAGTAGATAATGGATAATAAATCATGGGCTTGTCATAAACCGGCATCATTTGCTTGCTCATTACCAATGTAAGCGGATGTAATCTTGTGCCAGATCCTCCTGCTAAAATTATTCCTTTCATTGTCTTTAACTCTTTAATTAAACTGTCATAATATCTGATTCTTTCTCAGAATAAATAGTGTCAATTTTAGATGAATAAGTGTTTGTTAAATTTTGCACCAAGTCTTCTGCATCTCTAACAAGGTCTTCTGACAGTCCTTCTTTGCCTAATTTTTTCATCTCATCATTTGCCTTTTGCCTGATATTTCTAATACTAACTTTAGAAGTTTCAATTTCAACTTTAGCTTGTTTGACTAAATCCCTTCTCCTTTCTTCTGTTAATGGAGGCACATTAATAATTACCTTTTCTCCATTATTTGAAGGATTAAATCCAAGATTTGCCTCAATAATTGCTTGTTCTATCTCGGCAATCAAGCTCTTGTCAAATGGTTGAACATAAATGGTCTGTGCGTCAGTAGTCGATACGTTTGCAGCTTGAGCTAATGGTGTCTGAACTCCATAATAATCAACCTTTACTGCACTTAGCATTTGCGGATTTGCTTTTCCGGCTCTAATCTTAGCTAAAGTAATTTCAAGTCGTGAAATTACCTCTTGCATTGCTTCCTTTGCAATGTCAAGATTAAAATTAACTTCTTCTGTCATAATTTATTCTATTGAAGATTCTACAAGAGTTCCTACATTTTCACCATCACATACTTTAGTAAGATTTCCTTCTATATTCATATTAAATACTTTTATTGGTAAATTATTTTCTTGACAAAGTGTAAATGCTGTCAAGTCCATAACACTTAATTTTTTTCGCAATACTTCATCAAAACTAATTGATATATACTTTTTGGCAGATGGATCTTTTTCAGGATCAGCTGAATAAATCCCATCAACCCTAGTTCCTTTAAGTATTACATCTGCTTCAACCTCAATAGCTCGCAGAGTAGCAGCTGTATCAGTTGTAAAGTATGGATTTCCCGTTCCCCCACCAAAAATAACCACTCTACCTTTCTGAAGATGTCTCATTGCTCTTCTTCTTATGTATGGTTCAGCAACTTGCTCCATACTTATAGCAGTAAGTAATCTTGTTTGGATATTTATTGACTCCAAAGCAGATTGTAATGCCATTCCATTTATAATAGTAGCTAACATCCCCATATGATCTCCTTGTACTCTATCAAACCCAGCCCCTTCTGATTTTATTCCTCTGTAAATATTCCCTCCTCCAATAACAACAGCAACCTCAACATCTTTTTTAATAATAGTATTGATATCATTTGCATATTTACTTAGCATTTTTGGATCAATACCGTATTCTCCATCACCCATTAATGATTCTCCACTAAGTTTTAAAAGTATTCTTTTATATTTCATAGCTTAAAAAGTTTTTCAAAGATAACTAATTGATTTAAAGTAAAAATTAATTCTTAAACATAAAAAAACCACCCTTATATAGAGTGGTTTTAAATTCTAATTGCAAACAGATTATCCTAATGATACTTTTTTAAATGATGAAACAGATACATCCCCATATGTTGCAATATATTCAGCAACATTTTTATCTTCATCTTTAATGAAGTCCTGATCCAATAAACACATCTCTTGATCTAAAGTCGTATTATCAGAAACAAACCTATCCATCTTGCCAGGTACAATTTTATCCCAAATATGTTCTGGTTTCCCCTCTAAGGCTAACTCTGCTTCAATATCAGATTTTGCTTTAGCTAAAACCTCATCAGTTAATTGTGCCATTGAAATATATTTAGGTATATTTTTTAATGTTTTCCCTAGTCTACCAAGTTCAATATTATCTTTTTCAATTACTGCAATCCTAGCCTCAGTTTCAGACGCAACAAAAGTAGGGTCAAAATCTTTATAAGACAAAGTAGTTGCCCCCATTGAAGCTATCTGCATTGCTAAATCTTTTGATAATTCCGTAGCATTATGAACCACATTGTTAAGTCCAACTAAGACAGCAATCTTACTCCCATGTGTATAAGATCCAACATATTTTGCATCAACTTTTTCAAAACCTGAAATCTCTATCTTTTCTCCAATAACTCCAGTTTGCTCAATTAATTTTTCAGCAACACTCATGCCCCCAAAATCTGCTGCAAGAAAAGTGTCTATATCAGCAAAATTTAAAGCAATATCGGCAAACTCACTTGCTAGTGATTTATACGAATCATTTTTAGCAACAAAATCAGTCTCACAAGCTAAAACTATTGCAACACCAGAAGTATTGTCAGCATTGATTTTTGTAATTGCAATGCCTTCTGTTGCATCTCTATCGGCGCGCTTAGCAGCTACTTTTTGTCCTTTCTTTCTTAACACATTAATCGCAGCATCAAAATCACCATTTGCCTCAACTAATGCTGTTTTACAGTCCATCATTCCTGCACCTGTTTGCTTTCTTAATTTAGCTACATCAGCCGCTTTAATTTCTGCCATTTTAATCTTTTTTAATAACTTTTATTTGCTCTTTATCTTCCGAATCTTTATCCTCAGAAATCTTTTTTGCTTTTTCTGTCTTTTCCTTGTCTTTTAACGCTTGCTCGGCTCCTCTCTCTTCTAATCCCTCAGCAACAGCTTTCTTCAAAATTGACACAATGCATTCAATAGACTTTGCAGCATCATCATTAGAAGGAATAGGGAAGTCAATTACTTTAGGGTTGGTATTAGTATCAGTCATAGCAAATGTACGAATGCCTAAATGATTAGCCTCGGCTATAGAAATACGTTCTTTATTAGTATCAATAACAAAGATTGCCTCAGGCATTCTTGTCATTTTAACAATACTTCCTAGATTCAGCTCTAGTTTTGCTCTTTGTCTATCAATTTGCAACCTTTCTCTCTTTGATAAAGAATCAAAAGTGCCATCTTCCTTCATCTTGTCAATTGTTTGCATTTTTTTAATTGACTTACGTATAGTTGCAAAATTAGTCAAAAGCCCTCCTGGCCATCTTTCAGTAATATATGGCATGTTAAGAGATTCAGCCGTTTCAGCAATAATACTCTTAGCCTGTTTTTTTGTAGCAACAAATAAAATCTTTTTACCAGATTTTGCTATTTGTTTCATTGCACTAGCAGCATCCTCAATTAATGCTACTGTCTTATTAAGATCAATAATATGAATCCCATTACGCTCCATAAATACATAAGGAGCCATTGCTGGATTATATTTTTTCTTTAGGTGACCAAAATGCACACCTGCTTGTAATAATTCTTTGAAATTTGTTCTTGTCATGTTTACTTTCTTTTTTCGTTAAGCAACTGTCTGGTAGAAGTAATTTACTTGTCCTGACAGTTTAGATGCTAAACACTTATTAATAAATTGATTATTCTTATCTTTTAACCCACTGGAATTTCTTCCTTGCTTTTTTCTGGCCAGGTTTCTTACGTTCAACTATTCTTGCATCTCTTGTTAATAAACCTTCAGACTTTAACATAGGCCTATTTTCCAAATCTAATTTGCATAATGCTCTTGATATTGCTAAACGAATTGCCTCAGCTTGTCCAGTAGTCCCTCCGCCACTAACATTCGCTTTTACATCAAAATTTCCTGTTAAATCTGTAGTCTTAAATGGCTGCTCTAACTTATACTGCATAGTATCAACAGGGAAATAATCTTTAAAGTCCTTTCCATTAACAGTAATCTTTCCTTTTCCTTTCGACATATAGATTCTTGCAACAGATGCTTTTCTTCTCCCAATCGTGTGAATTGTATCCATATTTTATTTTAAATCATTTAAATTAAGAGCCTTTGGTTTTTGAGCTTCTTGGTCATGCTCAGAGCCCGCATATATATAACAATTTTTTAAGATTGCTGCGCCTAATTTGTTTTTAGGCAACATCCCTTTTAATGCATGTCTTACTACAGAAGTCTCATCTTTGGTTAACATTTCCTTTGGGGAAATTCTTCTTTGCCCACCAGGATATCCTGTATAAGAAAAAATCTCTCTATCTGTCATTTTCATGCCAGTCATAACGATTTTGCCTGCATTCAGGATGATTACATAGTCACCACAATCAGCATGTGGAGTAAAATTAGTTTTGTATTTTCCCCTTAACACTTTAGCAACTTTTGACACCATTCTCCCTAGGGTTTGTCCTTCAGCATCGACAACAAACCATTGTTTGTCTGCTGTTTCTTTACTCGCTGATAATGTTTTATAACTTAATGTATCCACTATTATATATGTTTTATCCCTTTAGTAAAAGGGGGTGCAAAATTACACTTTTTTATATTTCAGCAAAATATTATTAACTATTATTTAATGATACTTAACTCCCTCCCAATCTTAGTAAAAGCAAAAATTGCTTTGTCTAAATCTGCTCGGTTATGTCCTGCAGAAATTTGAACCCTAATCCTTGCCTGTTCTTTAGGGACAACTGGAAAGAAAAAACCAATTACATAGATCCCTTCATCTAGTAACTTCTCTGCCATAATTTGTGAAAGCTTTGCGTCATACAACATTACAGGGACAATTGCATGCATTCCTTCTTTAATATCAAATCCAGCCTCAGTCATTTTAGCTCTAAAATATTGTGTATTTTCTTCTAATTTATCTCTCAAATCTGAACTAGAAATTAATAACTCTAAAACTTTAGTGGCCGCTCCCACAATAGCTGGAGCTAATGAATTTGAAAATAAATAAGGACGGGACCTTTGGCGTAACATATCTATAATTTCTTTTTTGCCAGAAGTAAAGCCTCCCATTGCACCTCCTAATGCCTTTCCTAATGTGGATGTGATAATATCTACTCTCCCAATGACATCGCAATGTTCATGTGTTCCTCTGCCAGTTTTACCAACAAAACCTGTGGCATGTGAATCATCAACCATTACTAAAGCATTATGTTTTTCAGCTAAATCACAGATTCTATCTAATTGAGCGATAGTTCCGTCCATAGAGAACACCCCATCTGTCACTATAACTCTATTCCTATGTCCTTCTGCTCTTATTAGTTGGGACTCTAAATCTTCCATATTATTGTTTATATAAGGATAGCGAGCCGCCTTACATAAACGCACGCCATCAATAATTGAGGCATGATTTAATGAATCAGAAATGATCGCATCTTCTTTGCTAAATAATGGCTCAAATACACCCCCATTAGCATCAAAAGCTGCTGCATACAGTATTGTATCTTCCATACCTAAAAATGTAGAAATCTTTGCTTCTAAATTCTTATGAAGATCTTGAGTCCCACATATAAATCGCACAGATGACATTCCATAACCATGAGTATCCAAAGCATCTTTAGCCGCTTTTACAACCTCAGGGTGAGAAGATAATCCCAAATAATTATTGGCACAAAAATTTAATACCGAGGCGCCAGTACTTACTACAATACTTGCCCCCTGAGGGGTAGTGATTATTCTTTCTTTTTTATATAACCCAGCATCTTTAATTAGCGCTAATTCTTGTTCCAATTGTTGTTGTAATTTTCCTATCATAAATCTATTATTAGGTTAACAAAAATACAAAAAAGGAGGCCTTAGCCTCCTTTTTAATTATACTAAGATAGTAAGTTAAATTACTCTAGAGATGAAAAATTAAAAATACCCGTTACTTTAACTACTGAAGAACTAATTTCTTATTAATAATTCCATCATTAGTCTCTATTTCTAAAAAGTAGATTCCTTTTGCATTATCCTCTAAGTTAATCTGTTTGGTGTATTCTCCAATGTACTGTTGAAGAGCATCGCTTATAATCTCTTCTCCAACTACATTAAGTACTCTAACTCTTAAGTCTTGTACTCTCTCACTTGTAAAGGTAATATTAAATACATCTTTTGATGGGTTAGGATAGATAGCTAAGTTAGCAATAGCTTCTCCTCCTTCTATTCTTAAAGTAGGTTGTGTCCAGTAAACAAGTGGTGTCCAAGACAGAGACTTCCATCCTCC
>MDSV01043310.1_pt1 | contig 24027 bp, 23 predicted proteins | sample 810851 | NCBI WGS metagenome assembly MDSV01 (sample SAMN05326640, study PRJNA326480) | marine metagenome | isolation source: seawater | place: Atlantic Ocean: North East | collected 2012 | reverse complement strand
GGAATGAGAATAACTAGTATCATAAACTTTAATTTTTTCTGTAGGCTCCATATCATCCCACAAAATCATTTTTCTTTCGCCACCAATTAAAAATTTTCTAATTTTTACTGGCGAAGTCCATGAACAGTGAAAATGAACAATCATGTTGCTACTATAATTTAATGTCAAATAGGCAATATTTTCAATCTCATTATTGGTATGAGAAACGCCGACAGCCTGAACGCTATAAGGCCTATCATCAACAATGTAATTTACAATTGAAATATCATGGGGAGCTAAATCCCATAGAACATTTACGTCGGGCTGAAATAAACCCAGATTAATTCTTGTTGAATCAATATACTGAACTTTCCCAATAAAATCGTCCTTTATAATTGAACTAATTTTTTGCACAGAACCAGTGTATAGAAAAGTGTGATCTACCATCAAAACTTTATTAAACTTAATAGAAAGATTTATTAAATCATCAGCTTCTTTAACTGATGATGTCATTGGTTTTTCTATCAAGACATGCTTGCCATTAGATAAAGCCTTTTTTGCAATCTCATAATGTGTAAAAACAGGCGTTGCAACAATAATCGCATCAATATTTGAGTTATTAATAACGTCATCCAGATCTTTAGTTATTTTAATATGAGGATAATTTTTATTAACAACAGCCAATCTTTCATCGCTTGAATCTACAATATACTCCACATCACAATTCAGCTGAGAATCGAAATTTCTTACAATATTCGGGCCCCAATATCCAAACCCTATAACCGCTACTTTAATTTTTTCCATAATGATTATTGCTCTCAATCTCTTCTATTAAATTTGCAAACCTCATACCTGGCCCACATTTGAAAGTTTCAATGTACTTATCATTGATTGAATTTCCTTCACTTAAAATTTTGTCTTTATCTGACTTAAGTAAATTTGTGAGGTAAACATTTAATCCATTCAAATCCAAAAATGTCTTGCAAATACCTAGTTCTTCGAAGTTATCACATTCAACTGGCAAATTCATAAGCTGAAAGCATTTCTTACCTTGAAATGCAGCTTGAATTAAAGCAGTTGAATTAAATGAAATGAATATATCCCCGTCATTTATTGCATTTTCCATAGTTTGCTTTATTGGATTACACTCTATGTGAGGTAAAACTTTATCTAATAAAACTTTTGGGCTATTTGGATGCAACTTGCACTTGAAATTAATATTTAAAGTATTTGATAAATTTTTTAAGTAAAGAGCATTTTCTAAAAGCCTATCTAAATTCTTAATATCTTCGTATTGAAACCCTTGGGCTAAATAATAAAGGGTTAATTTTTTATTTTGAAGTAAGTTATTGTCTAAACTAGATCTAAAGGGATAGCCTAATATTTTAATTGAATCATCATTTCTAATTTTTTGTTTCTCGTACATTTCTTTGAAATAGTCTCCCCATACGTATACAAAATCTGCCCCTAATCCAGGTAAGAGTTTTGCTTTGATAGGATAGATAGCATGCTGAATTTCAATTGTACGAATACCGAGTTCCTTTGAAACTTGGATAATGGCTCTATTGATAGGATAAACAGAGTCATTTAGCACTATTATTTTTGGCTTAATTGTCTTTAAAGTACTTCTTATTTGATCTAAGCTTTTAACAATTTCATTATCTTTATTAGTTAAGAACCCGTTCATTAAATCTCTAGCTTGTTTAACAAGAGGAAAATAATAAGTATTATTTTTAAATCTTATTCTTTTATCCACCCTGAGAGGATTGTTAAAAAACAAATTGTACTTTTTTGACAATTCAAAAACGATATCTGAATAGGTCAATGGGTCGGCATAAAAATAAATACTTTGCTCATGTGGTTTGTTATTCTTTAACTTAATTTTATAAATGAGATTAAGTAAATAAAGAAAAAATTCTGAGAAAGAATAAACAAACCGACTTCTAGATATTCCTTTTTTCTGGAGATATCTACCTTTTTCATTCTCAACTCCTGCATCAATGAAATAGTCAAAAACATCATAAAAAAGATATTTTTTTATTGAATTAATATCTCTCAAAAGCATACTCCTTGATCGCTTTAATCAACTATTATTCGTTGTGACGCTTCTTGTTCATCCTGAAATCTATATTGAGAAACTTTATCTGGAAATCGCATCGTGGTCATGGTTCTATTGGGTATGGGTCGAGTTCACTGCCCTATTATAGCTAGCTGTGATTATATTAATGAGATCTGAGTGATTACAGTTTTTTATATTGTTTTCAAATCTCCCTGCAGTAATAAAATCATCAATAGAATCGGTAAAAATTGACTTATTTGGCAGAGCTTTAGCAAAAAGGGCATTTAAACCGTATTGACTAAAGATGTTTTCTAAAACTCCATAAGGGTCTTGCTTTAAATTAAACGCTATTGTCTCTATATCATTCTTTATAAAAGCTTCATTAAATTTATATACTTCAAGCATTGAAAATGCACATGCAATTCCGTGTGACATCCCATATTTCAAAGTAAGAGGGTATGATATTGAATGACAAATTGAGGTTCTAGTTTGGCTTATAGCTATGCCAGCAAACAAACTTGCCTTGGTAAGTTTTTCTCTCAGTCTAGAACTCTTAGAGATGTCTTCTACTAATGGCAAAGTCTGTAGAGCAATCACTGCTGCCATTCTCGAAAAAGAGCGAGTATACTCATTTGCATTGACATTCCAAATTGATTCGAAAGCTTGGTTTAAAGCATCTAGCCCAGTTGAGATAGATATATTTAGTGGAGTACCACATAAAAAATCCGGATCTATAATAGCCTTTTTAGCAAACATTGATGGATTGCTTAATGATTTTTTTTGCTGGTTTTCATAATCCCAAACGGTAGCAAAAGGTGTTACTTCGCTGCCAGTTCCAGCGGTTGTAGGAACCTGCACACAATCTATTGCGCTAAAACTGCAAAATAGCTTAGAGTTAGTCAAAAGATCATCAATCTCTAGACCTTTTTGATAAGCGGGAATTGAAACACATGCTATTTTTGCTACATCCATAGCACTTCCTCCCCCAAGGCCAATAACAAGATCTATATTGGTTTTTTGATATTTTCGACTAATTGCTGAAATATCTGTAATTGATGGATTGCTACCAAAAGCATGTTCAAAAATTACATTAGGTAGGGATATAAGTGAATTTAAAGCTTGATCTTGTTTGTGCCGAGCTAAAGCTGTTTCCGTACAAAAAATAAGTACTCTTCTCTTGGTGCACTCCTCTGAGATTTTTTCTCTAGCTCCACTGCCTAGTATGAGCCTAACCGGATTATAGTATTCCATAGGGTTACCTGAAAACTTTCATTAGCGCTTCCTTATTCTCAAGAGGGGTAGAGGTAGGTCGACCTAAATCACTTCGTGATCCTTTTTTTATCTTCACTTCAAGTAAATGGGGTCCAGGTTCTAGCTTAAATTGCTCAATATATTTTTGTATTTCTTGAATATTAGAAATACTTGAAGCGGAGACATATCCACAAGCTTTAGCTATTAAGGGTATGTCAACCTTATTGGCACATGTTGGCTGACCACCTACGGAATCATGTGCCGCATTATTCAATAATATATGAATTAGATTTTTAGCACCGGATTGACCTGTCGAAGTAAGATTCCCAAGGTGCATCAGGCTAGCGCCATCTCCATCGATGCAAAATACGTGTCTATCAGTATTTTGTGCGACGCCTAAAGCAATCATATTAGCATGCCCCATTGAGCCTACAGTCAAAAAGTCTTTACCATGAGATTGTTTATTTTGAACTCGATTTTCAAATAATTCTCTTGATGCCATGCCAGTGGTACTAACGAAAATATCATCAGGTCCAGAGGATTTCAGAACCATTTTAATAGCATCTTCTCGAGATTCTTCAGAAATATCTGGCGAAGTATTTTTTAGCTTATAAGGCTCAAAGGTTCCTTTCCTGACCAGCAAAATAACTGGCCGACTTCTATTAATTGCTTGCTCTACAGCTGATCTCAAAACCTCGTCAATGCAGTCAGTATCAGCATCAATGATTATCGTAGGAAGATCACAAGCCTCTAATAACTGCTCCATGATTGCACCTTGTTTAACATGCTGAGGTTCATCCTTAATCCCAGGCTCACCACGCCAACCAATCATAACAATCATAGGTACACTATAAACTTCAGCATCTGCGAGTGAAAGTAAGGGGTTTATAGCGTTACCAAATCCCGAATTTTGCATATAAACCAAAGATGGCTGCCCTGTCGTAATATACTGACCAACCGCTAGGGCTACTGCAGAGCCCTCATTTGCGGTAATCAAATGCTGGATTGGGTTTGTATTATCTGAGATATATGCACATATGTTTTTAAGCAATGAATCCGGAACACCAGAAAAATTACTAACACCCTGATCTCTTAATGCATCAAAAAATTGTTTTACATTGATCATTATTTTGTCCCAGGTATAAGTTCCAAAATTTGTTTGATGGATAGCATTTTCTCCTCACATTCCAATGATCTACTGTGCCTTAAAATCGACTCAGCAGTGAGTTGCATCGCAGGAAAAGCGCTACGCAGAAGTTGATTTGCGTAGATAACTATATTGACACCTGCTTTCTCTAACTCATCTTCAGTAATAGAATTAAAGCTTGAAGGCACAACCACTAATGTCTTTCGACTGGGAATTTGTGCATATTGTCGACAAAACTCCAATATTTCGGCAGGATCTTTTTGCCTGCTATGAATCATAATTCCATCCGCTCCAGCCTCTAGGAATGCCTTAGCTCGTAGAATTGCATCTTCCATACCTGCCTCCAAAATGAGACTTTCTATACGAGCTATTACCATGAAGTCATCTGTTACTTGAGCACTTTTAGCTGCCGAAATTTTGTTAGAGAAATTATCAATACTATCCTGGGTTTGAGGAACTTCATTTCCAAAAAGGGAGTTTTTCTTTAATCCTGTTTTGTCTTCAATAATAACCGCTGAGACACCCAGACGCTCCAAAGTTCTTACTGTGAATTTAAAATGCTCAATTTGCCCTCCGGTATCGGCATCATAAATAATTGGCTTTGTAGTGACCTCAAGAACCTCGCTCAAAGTTGACATTCGAGAACTTACGTCAACAGCCTCAATATCAGGTTTTCCTTTAGCTGTTGAATCAGTGAGACTACTTCCCCACATACCATCAAATTGACGAGATTCGCCATTAATCTCTACTTGAGTGTGCTCAATGATTAGTCCACTCAAGGCATTATGGATATCTAAAAATCGAATCAAAGGCTTTGCTTTTAATAACCGGCGCAAACTAGCAAGACGAATTTGTGGCGTAGTGCCTAACTCTTTTACAGCCATATTCAAGGCCGTTGAAGAAACACCCTGTGTATAAGGAACCTCGACCAACTCTCCACCCCACCCCGCTATGGTGTCTATAACTGTTTGTCGAGTTTTTTGCTGCACACCATCTTTCCAGTCATCTCCATGAACTACGTAATCAGGTTTTAAGGCTTTTAAATTCTCTGTATAGTCTAGGGTATTCTGAGGAATAACGTCGTAAACTGATTTCAAATTACTGACTATTTCAGCACGCTGCTCGTAATTCATATAGGGCAGTCTTTTATAACTAGCAATTGCAGCATCTGTCAACACACCAACCGTCACTTGCCCTAACTCAGCAGCTGCATTGAGCACATTCAAGTGCCCTGGATGAATTAAATCCGCACTCATACCCACATAAACTTTTTTCATATTTGTCTCTCTATTTTAATAAAATTATTCAATTGCAAACTGACTTATTATTCCTACTCTATAGTTGCACAATCAGAAACCTTATTTAGCGCAATAATTTTCGAGGAACTACAGTTTGTACTAGGATTTGTGGTTCAGTTCAGTTGTCTTATCCCATTCAAGCCATGGCTTTTTATCGTAGTCCTCGATCAATTTCAAAAATATGTTGTCATAGAAATTACCAATATTTTGTCGGATCGTATCGATTCTGCGCTGTCTCTCTAAAGGATCAAGGACTCTAGGGCTTCGCTCTCGTTTCAGAATGCGCGTTTTCTCTTTTCCAAACTTTTCACCTATAAAAGCTTCTAAACGTTCCATGTGTGGATATGGATTTACAACGAAATCTTCAAACTCCAAAAATAGAATTCTCTTTCTATCATCTGGGCTGATGTCAAGATATCCTTGTAAGTTAAGCCGGAACATCGCGTCTACAATAAGAACCAGTCTCTCGGTAGCATTACCTTCTAACCAAGCCTCCTCCTTCCCAATTACCATGATCGGAACATGATGCCCATTCCAGAGATGTGTTAACTGTAATTCGCGAGGATCACTCCCAATCCTAGTGCCAAAATCTCTTTCATTTTGCTCGTAAATATTGCCTACCGGATCACGGAAAATGTGTACCATCTTTAACCGTTCCCCCAGGGCTGCAAAATATAAAGAAGCAGCATGTAAACCATCATGGGTCATTTCTTGAAAAATTCCTTTTTCCTTCTGCATTCTTGTAACGGCAGCCTCATCAGCAGGTAAAAATAATCTACGAAAGTACTCTAACCTTTTGCCCTGTTTTAAGACACCAGTGTAGTCTGCAATGCGGAAATTTGCGTCGCGAGATATTGCCTGATAATAATATTTCTCATCAAATTCTAACTGAAGAGCAATCACAGCAGCATCAAGGCTCATCTTTCCAAGAAAATAATATCTTACAAAATAGTCAATTTGGCTATCCAGGCGCATCTTTTCAACGCGATTCATTGTAGAAAGTAAAACAGCAATCAAGTTTTTTCCTGAACGCCCCTGCCCATCAACAATGACCACTTCGTTACCAAAATTAGCTCCACGCTGTAGTTCAACATCGTGACCATAAGTACCGCCAATCTTCATATTATTTCCTTTAAATAAATTTAAGCCTTCGTATGATGAAGTTAAATTAATAGATCTACCATACGCCCCAGCCACCATCAACAGAGAATACTTGTCCAGTTACATATGATGACATATCACTAGCCAGATAAGCAGTGATACCTTTAAAGTCATCTTCTTTAGCCATTCTTTGGAGTGGAGTCCTTGTTTCGTATCTTTTTACAAATAAATCAGGTTGATTTCTAAAAATACCACCAGGAGAAATGGCATTAACTCTGATGCTTGGTGCCAATGTTGTTGAGAGCCAACGAGTGAATTGAAGAAGTCCGCCCTTAGCAGCGCCATATGCTGCAGGATTGGCCATAATGGTTTCATCATATAAACGCCAATCTGGTCCATATTGACCGTATATTGAACCTATATTAATGATACTCGACTTGTCAGACTTATTTAATAAAGGTGTAAAGGCCTGGCAAAGGTGAAATGGTGCTGTGAGATTAACGTCTAATGCTCTTCGCCATGTCTCTACAGTTTGATTTTCAAAATCTGTGCTCCAACCTAAAAGCTCTGATGTGCCGACAAAAGCAGCGTTATTAATTAAAATATTTAAAATATCGTGTTCGTCTTTCACTAAATCTATTAGTTCTTGACGTTGATTATTTTGCTCAAGATCACAATGATAGCTCCAAACTTTTATTGACCAATTTTTCTCTAACAATTTTTCTAAAGAAGAAAAATCAGTTCCTGGAAGATCTACTAAAATAAGATCTGCTCCAAGCTCTGCAAGTGTCTCCGCCATTACACAACCAAGACCTCCAGTTGCTCCAGTTAGCAATGCCCTTCGCCCTTTTAAATTCATTAATTTTTGAACTGTCATCATCTTTCACTTTCACGCTGTGATAAATAAAATTCAGCTCTTTTAAAGTCCATTAACGTATCTATATCAATCGCACGCTCCAGCGGCACATGTACAGCATGAACTCTGCCCTCAAAAATGGATTTGCATTTCATTATAAATTCTGGTCTTGCTACATATGCGACTGTTGCCACATCGAACACAACGGGTGCATCTTGTCGTCTAGTTAAATTATTAGAAGGCTGCATTAACAAGTCAATATTTCCATTAGAATTTTCTTTGACCATATTAAAATATGGATTTCTTGAAGATTCAGTTACGGTGATTACCGCATCTACTTCTTCCTTTTCAAATTTTTCAATACAATTTTGGATATCTAAGGGACTCCTTAATGGCGCGGTAGCCGGTATCGAGATTATTTTATTTGGGAGACTACCATCATTATTTTCTTGATAAAATTCTAATGCATGTTTCCAAGATAACAATTCAGAGCTCTCATCACTTGCAAGATGTTCTGGTCTAATGAAAGGGACTTTTGCGCCATATTTGGTTGCAATTTCTGCAATTTCTTCACAGTCAGTTGATACATATACAGAAAGAATTGACTCTACAGCCAAAGCACTTTCAATTGACCATGCTATGAGCGGCTTATTTCCGAGGAGTTTTATATTTTTTTTTGGCAAGCCTTTGGAGCCACCTCTTGCAAAAATAAAGGCTAAATTTTTATCATCCATAGTGTTTATTTATTTTTACTTGAGACCTAGTTTCATTTGCTTTTCTTGCAGCATCTATAACCTGCAACACCCTTAAACCATCTTCACCTCTAGTTTTAGGCTCGGACCCTTTTTCAATGCTTTCAATAAAGTCTTTGCATTCATTTATATAACTGCTATCTATTAAAGTTTTTTGTTTATAAATTTCCTCCCAACCTTGCATGCCTAATTTCCATATCTCAACTGTTCCAGTTAAGGCATTCCAGCGAAGACTTCCAGATTTACCTATAGCTATACAGACCCGAGTAGTATCTTGTCTTATAAAATCTAAATTAACTGAAGCAATCAGCTGTTTTTCATCATCATTGGCTGCAAAACCTAAAATTAAATGTGCTGTATCTTCTACATCAATTGATAAATCGCTTTGCTTGGAAAGGGTTGCTTGAACCCAATCTATTTCACCAAATATCCACCTCAAATAATCAATTTCATGACTAAGCTCTAATAAAGAACCGCCACCTAGTTCCTTTCTAGCTGAAACACTTAAACGATAGTCATTATCTGGGCGCCAAGATGGGAGATATTGACCAATTTCACTTCGGACAGACCAAATATCTCCAATTAAATTTTCATCAATAAAGGATTTAAATTTTTGCAAAGATTGTAGATGACGAAGGTTGTAGCCTATTGCTAAAACCGTCTTCTTCCTTTTACATATTTCAATAAGTTTATCTACTCCATAGGACGAGGCAGAGAGCGGCTTTTCAATTAAAAGATGAATGCCTGCTTCGGCTAAAGGCATTGCTAGAGATACATGAAAAGTTGCTGGGTTTGCAATAACAGCCATCTGAGGTGAAAATTCTATTACTTCATCAATCTTTGAACAAACACGATCTGCTCCCTCAGGTATTTCAAGATCTTTCTTGTGTCTTAATATTGCAATTTCTGCTTTTGGAAGAAGTTGACGAAGTATTCCTAGATGACGCTTTCCAATACTTCCATGACCTACAATAACCATACGATTAATCATTTTTAATCTTCAATTTGGTTTATAACAGTATTTTTACTGGGCCATTCTGCGAGGTCAACATGCTTCAATAGCGGAGAATAACGGGCATTTTTTAAACCATCTCCTATAAAATTAAATAGATGTGCTGTAGCCACTGCATCTACCCTTGGATCAGATAATCCATCTGCAATATGGGATGCATTGCCTGCACCACCAGCTAATATGATTGGTACTAACCAACTTTTTGGAAGTTGCTCCAGTAAATCAAAATCATATCCCTGACCAGTTCCATCGCGATCAACTGAGTTTAGATACCATTCACCAACCATAGCATCATTGAGTTTTTGTAATTCATCTTTTGCAGGTGCATCTAATGTGTGTTCTGCTGATTCAATCAGGATTGAATACTCACCATCTTGTTTTTGTTTAAGATCAAGGGATCCAACAATGCATTGCTGACCAAACTCTTGTGCTAAATCTTCAAGTAATGTTGGTTGAGTAAAAATAGGTGAATTTAATACAACTTTGTCAGCTCCAGCCCTAAGCAAGTTTCTCGCCTGATCTACAGATCTTACACCACCACCAGCAGCAATAGGAACGAAACAACCTTCTGTTAAGGATTGAAGTGTCTCGCAAAAAGCAATCTCATCTCGCCCTCCTCTGGATACATCAAGAACAATTAGCTCATCAATAAAAAAGGATATGTGAGCAAAGTTGTAATTTCTTTGAAGCCACTCTAAATTTCCAACCTTTTGTAAACGGAAATTTCGACTGAGCATAAATTGACCATTGTTGTAGAGTAGAGTGAATATAATTCGTTTTTTCAACATGCGATTAATATTCTAGGAAATTCTTTAAAAGTTTTAATCCATTAGTTTGACTTTTTTCAGGATGAAACTGTGTTGCAAATACATTTTCATGTTCATAAGCTGCTAAAAAATCGTGACCATAATTACATATTGCATTGAGACCCCTAGGCTTAACAACATTTAACCTATAAGAGTGAACAAAATAAAAATCAGATGACTGGTTAATGTCTTTGAAAAGAATGCTTTGTTTTTCACTACGCACCTCATTAAACCCAACATGGGGAACCTTTAGATTGTCAGATATATTGAGTTCAAATCTCTCAACTTTAGAAGGTATCAGTTCAAGGCCTTTTGTCTCACCGTCCTCTGTACTATGCATAGCAAGTAGTTGCATTCCTAAACAAATACCTAGAATTTTATGCTCTCTATTTGATACACCTTCTAAAATTGCTTCATCTAAACCGCTATTTTGTAATGCCTGCATAGCCAATCGAAAAGAACCAACACCAGGTAAAATTAAAGTGTTTGCATTTCGTATTTCTTGTCTAGAAGAGCTTATAATTGGATTATACCCAAGATAATTTACTGCACTGCGGACAGACCACAAGTTTCCCATACCGTAATCTACAATGGTTACTGATTTACTCAAGATTACACCACTGTAAATAAAGGTTTCCAGTAACCATCTATTTTTTCAAATAATTCCTTGTTTGCATATTTATCAATTGCTTTATCAAACTCGGCTTTACTAAGCTGATAATACTCTAGATAGGTATCTAAGAACTCATCGGGAAAATGGCCATCATACAACCTGACTAAATTGAGAGCTTGCTGACGATCCATAGCGCCACGACGCACCTCAATACTTGCATCTTGATTAGCCCGGCCAAAACCAAATTTTAGGTACATTAAATATGCATGAAGTGCATATAATGCCTGGTCATTCTGAGCAAAATTGGTAAAAGTTCCGGCATTTGATTCGTCTGCAGAGGTGAGGCCACAATGCTCTTTAGCAACTAAATAGTTTCTGTAAGGATCCCAGTTCTCAAAATATGACCAATGCGTTAACGAAATAGGAGTCTTTTCTAAGTCTTCATCACTGGGAAATTCAAAGAAGAATAAATCTGATTTAGCGACTCCAGATTCTGTAAGCACCTTGTCATAACCACCTTCTAAATAAATTTTCTTCATGTAACTTATATCATAAATAGGATTTGAATTTGTTTCCGTGGTGCCACCATATTCTACTTCACCGTCCTCTCCATAAAATATCAATTCAATTCCAAGTTGATTTGCCATACGAATTACTCCAGCTTGAATAGCAATTAGCCAACCATAATACGGAAAGCCCATCTCAACTAGGCCAGTTCTATTAAGTATTCTCATTGCTTCGTATGGAGGGTTTACCGTGATGTGGCTATATCCACTCTCCACAAAAGCTTTTAGGTTTTTCTCTCCAAGTTCTAATGCTAGTGGTGGCGTGATTGTTATACATAATGGATTCATGCCATATTTGTGCTTTAAGTTATAGGCAACATATGACCCATCTTTACCTCCACTGCATGGAACAAGACAATCATAAGAGCCATCATCTTTGCGATGTTTATTTAACAAGGTCTCAAGCTTGATTTGTCTTGCATCCCAATCCAAATCTTTCTTTTTTTCACGCCATACACAAGCATTACACCAACCTTTTTTATCGAATGTTATGCGCGGTCGAGTAGACATAGCCAAACAGTTACTACACCATCTCAAATTTTTAATACTATTATTAATTTTAAACTCCTTATTCTGAAATTATATTTGCTTTTTGAAGATCATCCGGTCTTCCTATGTCCATCCATAGCTCATGCATAGGATAGGCTATAGTTCGTTTAGATTTTGCCTTAATACGCTCAAATAACTCGGGCATATCACATCTCTGTTCACTAACCAATTCATTTAAAGCTTCTGGCGATAGGGCATACACAGCTGCATTAATGTGACTTCTCGATAAAGGTTTTTCTTCAAACCCAACTATATCAACACCTTTTATTTGCACTACACCAAAAGGGTTTTGGTACTCATGATTGCGCACTGCCATAGTTGCACATGCTTTATATCGATGGTGAAAATCTAATAATTCGCCGTAACGTATGTTAGTAATAATATCACCATTGGTTACAACGAATGGTTCATTTGGTTTGGGGTTTAGCAAACTCAATGCCCCGGCAGTACCAAGTGGAGATCGCTCTCGTAAATAATCAATTCTTACTCCAAGATTTTCACCATCACCAAAATAATCTTCAATGATATTACCCATATGATGAATTGCTAATACAAAATGATTAAAGCCATCAATTTTAGCTCTCTCTATAATATGTTCTAACATTGGTCTGCCGGCAACTAACACCATTGGCTTTGGACAATCTTGAGTATGTGGCATTAAGCGAGTTCCCTTACCTCCAGCCATAATCACCATTAAGTTCTTACGTTCGGGTGATATAGACATCTCATCCCATAAATGTAAACCAGCGATTTTTTGTTCATTATTTATTATTGGTATTTGATGAATTTTGTTTGCCACCATGAGTTGCTTAACCATTTCGCGTTTCATATCTGGAGGAACAACCAAAGCATTGTGATTGATTAATTCATCAATAGAGTTTTTAAGTTCTAAGCCCTTGAGCAATCCACGACGTATATCTCCATCAGAAATAGTTCCGATAAACTCTTTGTTCTCGTCTTCAACCAAAATAATTCTAATTCCAACTTCATTGAGATTAGTAATTGCATCTTCAATATTTGAATTTTCTTTGAGGACAGCTTTCCTCCATAATTCATTATTTAATCCAGTAGATTTAGTATTCATAATGCTTAGATAAGTTAAGTTCTATCAATTAACAGTTGAAAAGCTTCTGCTGCTGAAAAACCAGCATTTGAGCCTCTCCATTTTGCAAGAGCCTCAACTGTTTCAATACTTCTTGGGAAAGGAAAACTGTCAATTTCAGTTTCATAAACTTTAATGATGTCTATTTTTTTCTTTAAATATCTTGATATATCAACGTAGGTATTAGGATGAAACCTCTGATCCAACTTATAATTAAATTCGGTTTCTGAAGGAGTTTCATATGCGTATAGTTTTTCGACCGACTTACACCTGAACCATTTAGAACATGCATTTACACAGTCAAAAGTAATTTTATGATCTGAATGTACATCACCTCTATGAGTTGTATAAACTATATTTGGTTGAAATTCTTCAAACACTTCAGACATTTTTGAAATAATTTCACTGGCAGACAATTGGTCTAACTTTGCAGCGGGAAAGTTTAATTCATAAGTATTGGAAAAACCCATTAGATTTGTAACCTTGGATATGTCTCTTTCTCTTTGTTTACGAAAATCTTCAGACCACCCCAAATCTTCTGTAGTTTTTGTACATATAAGCCAAGAGACAATATCTCCATCATGGATATGTTTAAGTAATGTGCCTCCGCACCCAAGCATTTCGTCATCTGGATGAGGAGCGATAACAAGAATTTTTTTATTCATCAGTATGTTATGTCCTTTATAAGGAGTTTGTCATCGATTTTTACAGATGCAATTATTTCAGCAATTTTATCTGAAGATTTTCCATTGCCGTATGGGTTAGAGCATTTTTTTACTCTTGCGATATATTTTTCATCAAACATTGCTTTATTTATAGCTCCAATAATTTTATGTTTGTTATGAGCAACAAATTCTACGTTTTCTGAATGCAGCCTACCTTTTTGTCTATTACCAATATTTATAACAGGGATCTTTAAAAGTGGCGCCTCTAGTATTCCTGCACTTGAATTTCCTATTAAGCATGCAGCTCCTCTTAATAGATTGACAAATTCCAATCTAGGTATATTTTTAGCAGTGTATATGAATGGCAAGTTTTTAAATTCATCAATAGCTTTTATTATCCCCATACCTCCAGCATCTGAATTAGGAAAACTTATAATAGTTTTGACTTCCATCTTTTTTACAGCCTCTAAAGTAATCTTCATTTGATGATAGGCTTGATCAACCTCTGAAGATAGAGCATGCTGTATTACAACAATATAAGGCTCATGTTTAGATAGCTGGAAATTTAGACTCTTTGATAGCTCAGATCTAGATAATTTTTTTGTCTTAACTAGTCTATCTAGGCCTGGATTACCGACGTTATAGACCCTAAATTTTTGTTCACCTAACGAAATAACTCTATTTTTACTTTCAATATTTGTAGTTAAATGAATATGGGCAAGCTTTGTCACTGAATGACGTATTTGATCATCTATATTACCAACCACTCTATCTCCTCCGGAAATATGTATCAAAGGAATATTCATATAGGTAGATATTAATGCGGTAGATATAGATTCCTCTCTGTCGCCTAAAACTAAAAGGAAATCAGGTTTAATTCTTAAGACTGTCTGAACTAATCCTTGAAGTTGTATGCCAAGACCTTTAACTCTTAGAGACTCAGCATTACCACTCAGTAAGCTTTCTATACGATCAACTATCTTGAAACCATCTTTTTCAATTTCATCTATGGTATTTCCATAATTTTCCGATAGGTGGGCTCCTGTTACAGCCACGTTCAAATCAAGTGCCGGGTGCTTATCTATAGAATGAAAAACTGAAGACAAGATGTCATATTCAGATCTAATTCCTGTAACTGCTAACACCAATCTTTTTTTCATATTAAATTTAAAAAATAACTTTTTCTTTCCATTCACTTCCACAGTTAAAGATTATATCTATTGCTGATAAATCATTTAAAAAGTCAATTTTTGGAAATAATTGAGGATATGAAATAGGTAGTTTACTTTCCATAAATTGTATTTCAATGCCTGCAGATTCAAAAGCTTGAATATTTAAATAGTTTTTTCCACCTGTACCAGAAATATATTTTGTAGCACCTTTATTTTTACATAAGTCCAATATAAGATCTGAGCCACTTCCGATACATTGCATCTCACTGCTCTTATAAGTTGGTACATCAATATCAAGCCAATCCATCATTATCCTAGTCAATTCAATATTTAAGTCACATAAATTTTTCCAATCCTTTTCATAAAAAGATTCTAGAAATGGCTCATAATTACTAAAAAATTCTGACTTACCATAACAATTCTTTAAGGACTGCCAGTGTTTCTTTTTCCAATTTAAATTATTGTTAATTTGTGTGTCTTTAATCTTTTGACCTAAATTTTGACTAACTGGAATCGTTAACCAATGTCTTCCTTGGGCAGTTTTGATTTCATTTCTATTTTGGACCCCGTTTTTTTGAAAATCAACAGAGTCAAGAAATATAAAGCAATCGGAATTAGCAATTTTTAGAAAATATGGAAGCCAAGGAATATACTGAGGTTGGTGAATGGATATCTTCATTTCTTTATAACCTCTTTAAAATCAGTTTTATAGAATTAGTAACATGAAAAGCATCATCATCTGACATGCCAGGATGACAGGGCAAGCAGATATGTCTACTTAATATATCTTCAGTTATCGGCAGTTGCCCTTCATATGTCTTATATAAATTTGTAAATACAGGTTGAAGATGAAGCGGGGGATTGTATGCCCAATCAACAATAATCCCGAGTAAATTTAATTCTTCTGTTAAAGCCTTTCTATCAATTTTTTTATTAAGAATAATAGGTACTTTCCAAAAAGAAGAAGAGTTGATATCTTCGGGAATAAGAATATCAATCTTATTATTCAAGATAGCAAGCTCATTTTTATATATAGTTGCAATAGCCCTTCTTTTAGCCAAAAATTGATCAAGTTTTTCTAACTGTATTCTTCCTAAAAGAGCAGACATTTCAGTTATTCTTACATTTCTGCCAGGCATACTGTACACCTCAGTTTCTGAAGTCATATCTCTGCCTCTGTTTTGAAAACTTCTAGCAAAATTAGCAATTTTGTCGCTATTTGTTGTTAGCATTCCACCTTCTCCAGCTGTCATAACCTTTGAAGGAAAGAAAGAAAAGCAACCAGCATCACCAATAGTTCCAGCATATTGATTGTTGATTATCGCGCCAGGTGAATGAGCGGCATCTTCTATTAAAAACAATTCATTTTCTACGCAATAGCTTCTAAAATCTTGGATATCAGGAGTTATTATTCCAGTCATATGAACAAGGATAATTCCTGCAGTATTTTTTGTTACCTTTTCCTTTACATCATTAAGGTCTAAAGAGAATGTTTTAGGAGAAATTTCTGCGAAGATCGGTGTACCTCCATTTAAGTGAACCGACATGCCTGTACCAATGAAAGTTTGAGACGGAATGATTACTTCTTTACCTCTAATATCATGAGCCAAAAGAGCTGCCTCAAGTGTTGAGGTACATGCATTCATGGCTATCGCATGTTTAACATTCATCTTCGCTGCAAACTCTTCTTGAAAAGCTAGAACGTTTGGCCCCATACTTAAGGACTTGTCTAAAATATTATCAATCTCTTTATGTATTCTTTCTCTATCGCTCTCATCAAAGAAAGGGTCTGCCATTGATATTTTTTTATGAGTCATAAATTTCTTTCTTCTTTAACGCATACTTACTAATTTCATCTTCAAGTTTTGAGGGTACGAAATTAAGAATTTCTTTAGCTGTTTGTATATCTAATCCAAAATCTCCTTGAGGGCCATCTTGGTCAAGTAAAACAATTTTTGACCTAGATTCTAGTGTTTTTAAAATTAAATCTGTAATACTCAATGCAGATAGCGCTTGCCCTGAACCGACATTAATTGGAAGATATTTATCCTCAAAACTATTAATAATTTTAATAGCACTGGTGATTGCTTTAATTCCATCCTTGGAGGAAATATAGTCTCTTACAATCGTGCCTTTTGAAAATAACTCAATTTTACTTTGTTCGATTGCATTTTTAATAATGTAATCAATAAGCCCGCCTCCATCTATAAACCCACAAAATCTTAACGAGATATAGTTGCCTTTTGACTTTTTTTGAAACCACTTAAGCCAATTTTCACAATTTACTTTACTGCAAGCGTATGCTGATTCTGAAATATCAGTCAAGAAATCTTCTTTTACTTTTAAATTGCAAATATCACCGTAAACAACTTGGCTTGATGCATATATAAAATTGGAACACTCGCTTGATAATTCATTTAATAGATTAAATGTTGCAATCTCATTTGATTCAAAAAAAATATCTTCTTTAGAACCTGCTCCAAGAGTGGCTCCAGCTAAGTGAACTACTGTATCAATTTTTTCAAGCGAGTTAAGTATATTGTCATTAGAAGATAAATCCGATTTTATCCATTGGATATTTGGCAAGTTCAATAAACTAGTATCAGGTTCTGATCTATAAATAGCAATTATCTTTTCACTATTATTACTTAATTCAGCTACTAATTTTTTTCCAAGAAACCCTGATGCGCCAGTTACTAAAATTGTCATATTTGATTGTACCAAGTCAATTGCTTTATCTTATTTAGATGACTATATATTCATCAGGTTCAAAATTCTTTTTTGCAATAGTCCCTATTATTTTATCGATCAACATTGGTGAAATACCTTCTCCAGGCCTCTTGCAGGTTAAGTTTTCATTAGAAAATATTTCTCCTTTAGAAATCTTCTTTGCAGCTACAATCGATTTACGTGCAACCAATATATTTTTCTTTTCTTTACTGCTAGGGGCTTTAATTCCGTTACCCATAGCTTTTTCAATATTCTTGATTGAATCTACCAACGCCTTAAGCTCATTCGGTTCTAAGCTTGCCTTGTGATCTGGACCTGATAAATTTTTATCTAATGTAAAGTGCTTTTCAATGACTGTTGCACCCAATGCTGCAGCTGCAATAGAAACTTCAATACCTGAAGTATGATCGGAATAACCTATTGGAAGACCTGTAGCTGATTTAATACTCTCCATAGCAAGGAGATTAACCTCTTCCATAGGTGCAGGATATTCTGTAGTACAGTGCAATATAGTTATGAAAGATCGAGGTGTTCCAGCTTTTTCTAGAGCAGAAATAGCTGCATAGATATCATCCATTGTTGCCATGCCAGTCGAAATAATGATAGGTTTACCTAATTGACCGATATGGCGCAGGTAAGGCAGATTAGTTATTTCACCGGATGGTATTTTGTAAAGTCTCATATTTAGACTTGCTAAGAAATCAATACTTTCAATATCAAAGCCTGTAGACAAAAATTCTATATTTCGTTTATTGCAGTGTTTAATTAATTCATGATGCATGCTTTCGCTGAGCTCTAAACGGCTTAACATTTGATACTGAGTTTCTTTATTGCTTGAATTTGCTATTTGATACTCTGCTTTTTTTGCTTGTTGAGTAGCTAAACGATCTGCATTAAAGGTTTGAAACTTCACAATATCAGCACCAGCATTAGCAGCAGCATCTACCAATTGTTTTGCTAAGACAATGTCACCATTATGATTTACTCCTGCTTCAGCAATTATCAGAATAGGTTTTTTCATTATGAGGTTTAATTTGTTGTGATTTTTGAGTTTTCTGGTTGATTATGTCGAACGGATAGCCCCATACCAATAATACATCCTCTCCCAATTTTAATTCCTTGCTTGATAACGCTTGCACTACCAACAAAGCTACTTGAACCTATACTGACTTCACCATTAACTATGGCACCTGTAGATATATGACAGTGATCTGCCACTGTTGCATCATGCTCAATTAGAGCCTTGGTGTTAATAATGCAATTATTGCCTACTTTTGCATTTGAATTGACGATAGCACCATGCATAACAATCGTCCCATCCCCTACCGAGGCACTGCTTGCGACATGCGCTGTTTCAGAAATAATAGTTGGAAACTTAAAACCTAAAGCTAAAGCTTGGTCGTAAATGCGTTGACGAACAAGCGCTGTCTCAATTTGACCTAGAACTATAAGGGCATATTCATAGCTTTTCGCTAGCTCAGGTAGATCGCTATCTGTTCCAATTACAGGGTATCCCATACAATCATTTTGCAATTCTTCTTCTTTACCTATTAAGCCAGCAATCTTAAAAATATCTAAGTGCTCAATAACGTCAATACATGAGTGTGCATGACCCCCGGCACCAATTAGAATTAAGTTAGGTTTGCTCATAACAATTTCCTATAAAACGTTGCCCACCAAACTAGGGGTACTAGGAATATTTATCAATCGTTGCGCAAGCGATTCTGCCCTGTCCAAGTTCATCCTTGGACAATTAATAAATGGGGTTAGCTGATGCATTAATCGCCAAACTGGGCGAGTCATTAAACCAGCTTCATTAGTAGCTTTTAATATGGCCTCACGTTCATGAGCTTGATCCTTATCAAGGATAATTGTTTGTAACCAAAAATTACTGCGGCAGTGTACGGGTTCTGCTAATAGTTGTGCGCCTCCAATTGGAGCAAACGCCTCTCTGTATTGCTTAAATAGATTTCTTTTGGCTGTTAACTTGGCTGGTAATTGCTCTAACTGTGCGCAACCTAGAGCAGCATTAATATTAGGCAATCGGTAGTTATAACCAATTTCATCATGAATAAATTCCCATGCATGCGGCAGTTTAGCGGTGGTGGTTATATGTTTGGCACGTCGAGCAATTTCGGTATCATTAGTTAAAATAGCGCCACCTCCACCAGTTGTAATGGTTTTATTGCCATTAAAACTAAGTGTGCCCATTAAACCAAATGTACCAGTGTGTTGGTCATGATACTCGCTACCCAAAGACTCTGCGGCATCTTCAACCATTACTATATTAAAATCATGAGATATCGAAAGTAAACCATCAATATCTACTGGATGACCAAAAGTATGCATAGGTACCATCGCCCGAATGACTTGCCCGGTGGCAATATTTATACACTGATCACTGCGCTGCTGAGTATGCACTTCAAGATATTCACGTAATTTAGCTGTGTCCATACCCAACGTAGCGTCCTCGCTATCCACAAAATGTGGTGTGGAGCCACAATAGCTAATAGCATTAGCGGTCGCAATAAAGGTAAGAGCAGGCACAAGTACTTCATCGTTAGCTTTAACCCCGGCAAGCAATAAAGCGACATGTAGCGCTGCTGTGCCATTTACAACCGCCACCACGTGCTTTGAGCCGGTGTAAGTTGTCAAATCCTCTTCAAAGCGATTCACATATTTGCCTACGGACGATACGAAAGTAGAATCTAAACACTCTTTAACGTATAGCCACTCATTGCCAGTAAATGTCGGCTCATGCAAGCCAACAGGGCCTGTACCAACGACTGATTGAATTGAGTTAACAATCAAATCTGGAAGAGATTTTTGTTTATTCATGACACTAGACATTGTAGACATCGACTTTATAGTTGCTTAGGTTTCCAGAGTGTTCAAACCATTCTGCAGTCTCTACAATGCCACGCTTAAAACCTTCTCGATCACCATATGCAGGTTGCCAGCCAAATAATTCTCTGGCTTTTGTATTATCTGCCCACAATCTCTCAACCTCAGAATCAGCTGGACGCAAACGAGTCTCGTCAGTGATGACATCAATCTTGACATTCATCGCCTCTGCAATAACTTGCGCCGTATCGCCTATAGAAATCTCAAAATTACTACCAAAATTAACTACTTCACCCAATCCTTGTTCAGAATTCATTGCCGCAATAAACCCTGCCACTGTATCTAGGACGTAATTAAAATCACGGGTGGGTGAAACTGCACCCAACTTAATTTGACGTTTGCCACTAGCAATTTGCGAAATAATAGTAGGTATAACAGCACGAGCAGACTGACGCGGTCCGTAGGTGTTAAATGGCCTTACTGTGACTAATGGCAAACCAAACGACGCATGAAATGAGTAAGCTAATTGATCAGCCGCAATCTTGGAAGCAGAGTAGGGTGACTGACCTTGTAAAGGATGCTGCTCTGTGATGGGAACAAAACGTGCAGTGCCGTAAACCTCGCTGGTGGAAGTATGAATTACTCTGCTAACGCCTAACTCACGTGCCGCCTGCAGCACATTAAGCGTACCTTTAATATTGGTATCCACATAAGTGTCAGGCGAATGATAAGAATAAGGAATAGCAATAAGAGCAGCAAGATGCATGACAACATCACAACCCTTCATTGCTTCCTTAATTCCATACGGGTCCCGAACATCACCCGCAAATACTTCAAACTGACCCTTAACATCATCGTTGCATTTATCTAACCAACCCCAAGAGTTAAAGGAGTTATAAAGCACAAAAGCCCTTACTTTATGGCCCTGACGAACTAGTGCTTCTGTTAGGTGGGAGCCAATAAAACCATCAGCTCCAGTGATTAGAATAGTGCGTTTATTTTCCTGATTTTTCATAAGTATTTTATCTAATCCCCAATAATATCTTCATAACTACCACTTCGTTTAATTTGTCCATCTTCCAACTCGACAATCAGTGTACAATTTTTAAGCGTGGTCAACCTATGAGCAACAATAATGACGGTTATATCATCACCTAGGTTTTCAATGGCTTTCATAACAGCGCCTTCAGTATTGTCATCTAATGCGCTGGTGGCTTCATCAAGCACGATTACATCGGCTTGCTTATATAGCGCTCGAGCAATACCAATACGCTGGCGCTGTCCGCCAGATAGCTTAACACCCCGCTCTCCCACTTCTGTATTGTATTGATCTATCCACGATTCAATGGTCTCAGCAATCTGAGCTTTTTGAGCAGCTTGACGTACGCGAAAATGGTCTATTTTTTCTGGTGGTTCGCCAAAAGCGATATTCTCAGCAATAGTTGAATCTGATAAAAAGATGGCTTGGGGTACGTGAGCTATATGCGCTTGCCAATTACGATCATTTTGCTCTGTAATACTTATATCATCGATAGACATGCTTCCTTGAGAAGGTTGCAATAATCCCATGAGAATGTCTAGTAAAGTACTTTTACCACTGCCAGTGGAACCAATAAGACCTATACGACTGCCTTTTGGGATACTTAAATTAAGCCCGGACTGCAGTACCCACGGTGTGTTTTCTGTATATTTAAAAGCCAAGTTATTTAAGTTAATGCTTTGCTTAAAAGGTAAAGGTTTTGGCATTGGCTGATCAAAATAAAGTGGTAATGGCTGATCAAGAAGACTTAACGACTCTTCTAGGGTTGCTTGACCTCCTCGAATATATGACCAGCTAGAATAGGTTTGCTGCATGACTGGTAGTAATCGTTGCGCTCCCAATGCAAGTGCACCTAACACTGGTAATGCAGCAGCAATACCAGATGAACTTCCAGCTAAAGAGTAAGCAAGAATAGCAATTAAAATCATGCCCAGGGACTCAAGACCAAAACGTGGAATTCCAGAAATAATAGCAATATTAGCTTCTGCACGACGCAGTTGTAAGTCTGCATTACGGTAACTACTAACATATGTAGGCTGAGCACCATCGATTAACACATCACGAATACCACCTAATCCCTCTTGTAAGCCTTTAATTACTTGATTTGCTTTTTCATTGAGGTTCTTACTATCACGGGCCAAAATTTTTCTGGTAGATAAAATAATCATCATATAAATGAAGCCAAAGCCAGTAAAAGCAGATATTGCAATAATCGGATTTATATTTATTAGTGCGAGTAGGACAAATCCCATCATAAGGATAGAGCTACAAATTATAAGTACTGGAACAAGTGTATGATTTACCACACCATAAGTTTTTTTTGAAATACCAGCTATCACTTCACTAGTATTTCGCATCACATGGACTGAATAAGGTTGAAAGAGTGTTCGGCGATAAATACTTATACTTAAATCATGGCCAATTGCATGTCCAATCCGAGTTAGTGACCATAACAAACCGATTCGCATCATACCGGCTAGAATTGCAGCAAAAGCAAAAATAATTGTTAGGGGTAATATTAGTTCTATAGACTCATTGATACTAAGTGCCTGAACAAGTGGTTGTGCCAGCGGATGGGCAAATACTTGATCAGGAGCAGTCAATACCCCTAAAAAAGGAACGACCGCACCTATACTGATTACTTCTGCGAAGGATGCCAGAATCATTAATACAAATAACAGCCCAAGTTGCCCTCGACGTAGAGGGTTGATGTGCACCCAAAGTCGGCGTAAAAGTTGCGGTAGCGTTGAATTAAGCATGTTAAGTTTTCTTTCCAAAAAAGATTAGACAACTAAAAGGACAAGATCCTGTAGTCAAGAGAGTAATTCAATCATAAAGTAACAATAAAGCTGGGTCAGAGTTACAAATACTGAACAGGACTGTCTTACAATATATTCATAGAGCAATCGCCATCACCAATGCTATAAATAGTGTATTTTGACATGTTAAAATATCACTCTTTCTTAAGATTTTGCTGTTGACGCACTTCTTCTTGTAAGCGGACAATTTCTTCTTGAATCTGAGTAAATTCCTGCTGTTTTCTAACCAAAAATCGTGTTGTGATTCCCGCCTTCTCGACAATGCCCTTTGGAGTTAATAAATATGCATAACGCCACTTATTATCTGAGCGCTGGAAATTATCTAACTTTACCCAACCCACATCTATAAGAGACTTAATCAAATAGTTAGTTTTACCCAAACTAATGCCCAATTTATCAGCTAGCTCTCGTTGGGATAGATCGGGTTGCTGTTCTAGTATTTTGAGTAAGCGATATTCGAGTTCTTGATCGATCATAATAAAGGGTGATACGAGTAATTTATTAATTCAGACAGGCTACCGCAGGACACTGTAAGGACAGATCCTAAAAAAATGTAAAACGAGCAAGCTGAATAGCTTCATGTCTGTTCATTTGGTGAACAAGATATCATAAATGAATAGCATTACAAGTTGAAGTCGCTTCAATATTAACGAGCTCACTATTATT
>MDSV01051249.1_pt1 | contig 24028 bp, 23 predicted proteins | sample 810851 | NCBI WGS metagenome assembly MDSV01 (sample SAMN05326640, study PRJNA326480) | marine metagenome | isolation source: seawater | place: Atlantic Ocean: North East | collected 2012 | reverse complement strand
CTGATTGGCTCAACTGGAAGATCCACAGGCCCTCATTTAGATTGGAGAATTAATTGGTTTGATCAAAGATTAGACCCTATGATGTTTATTAAAAATAAATAATAAACAAACTCTTAAAACTTGACATTATGGCAATAAAAATTATAAGTATTATTTTACTTTAAAATATAGAGAATTTAATGTTTGCAATACTTAAAACTGGTGGAAAACAATACAAAGTTGCTAAGGAAGAAAAGTTGTTAATTGAAAAGATTGACGGGAATATAGGTGATGAAGTTGTTTTTAACGATATCATAATGATTAATGATAATGGTAAAACTGAAATTGGATCCCCATTAGTTAAAGATGCTGCAGTAGTTGCAGAAGTTGTTAAACAAACACGTGGTCCAAAAATAACAATAATTTATAAAAGAAGAAGAAAAAATAGTAGAAGAAAGCAAGGTCATAAACAAGATCTAACCCTTGTCAAAATAAAAAATATTGCTGCAAGTGGTGGTTCAAAATTAATAGCTAAAAAAGCTGAGATTAAAGAATTAAAAGCAAAACAAACTATTGAAAAAAAAGTGACAACAAAAGCTAAACCGAATACTAAGACTACAAAAACTGTTTCAAATAAAAAAACAGAAGCAATTTCAGAGAAAACAGAGACAAAAAAAACTAAAACTTCAAAATCATAATTATATAAAGGTTTTAATATGGCACATAAAAAAGCTGGTGGTAGTTCAAGAAATGGAAGAGATTCTGCTGGAAGACGTTTAGGCGTTAAAAAATTTGGTAGTGAAACAGTTGTTCCTGGCAATATCATTATAAGACAAAGAGGAACAAAATTTCATCCAGGCGCAAATGTTGGTATAGGTAAAGATCATACATTATTCTCATTAGTTGATGGAAAAGTTTTTTTTACGAGAAAAAAAGATAACAAAACTTTTGTTTCTGTTGAACCCAATAAAGTCGCTGCAGAATAATATCCTCTTAATTAATTCGAATTTTCATTGTACTATTAATAGTATATGAAATTCCTAGATGAAGTTAAAATTTATATATCGAGTGGAAACGGTGGGCCAGGTTGTGTATCGTTTCGTAGAGAAGCCAATGTTCCAAAAGGTGGGCCTGATGGAGGTAATGGTGGGGACGGTGGTAATGTAATCATCAAAACAGTGGATAATCTTAATACTTTAATTGACTATAGATATAAACAACACTTTAAAGCAAAATCAGGTCAACACGGCATGGGTAGAAATCGAAATGGTCACAATGCTGATGACATCATATTAAAAGTACCATTTGGAACAGAAATTTTAAATGAAGATAAAAGTATAAAATTAGCTGATTTAGTTGATAAGGATGATAGTACTATTTTAGCAAAAGGTGGAATTGGAGGTAAAGGTAATGCTTTTTTTAAAAGTTCTACTAATCAATCACCTAGACATTCCCAACCTGGCGAAAAAGGTGAAGAAAAGACAATCTGGTTAAGATTAAAGTTAATTGCTGATGTTGGACTTGTTGGACTTCCCAATGCTGGTAAAAGTACCTTTCTTTCAAAAATCTCTTCATCAAGACCTAAAATAGCTGATTATCCCTTTACTACCTTATATCCTAACTTAGGTGTAAACAGAATAGATGATAAAGAATTTGTAATAGCAGATATTCCAGGATTAATTGAAGATGCTCACATTGGAAAAGGGTTAGGTCATAAGTTTTTAGGACATATTGAAAGGTGTAAAGTTTTACTACATTTAATTGATATAACTAATCAAAACATAAAGAAAAGTTTTCAGATAATTGAAAATGAACTTAAAGCTTATAGCGAAAACGTTTTTAATAAAGATCAAATTGTTGTTTTCACAAAATGCGATGCCTTTAGTGAAAATAAATTAAATGATATAAAAAACAATATTAATGGTATAAATGTTAAGAATGCTTTTTTTATATCATCTGTTACTGGATTGAATATCGACAGTTTATGTAGGAAAGTTATTGACTTAATAGATAATGAAAAAGACAAAGATCATAATAACTTTGATCAAAAATCTTTAACTTGGGAACCATAGAAATGAAAAATGATCAATTAAAACAATTAATTGATACATCTAGTCGGATAATTTTAAAGGTTGGGTCTTCATTACTAATAAATGATCACAGTAATGATATTAATTACAGTTGGTTAAAAAATTTTTCTAAGGAAATTTTAAATTTAACAAATAAAAACAAACAAATAATGATTGTTTCTTCAGGATCAGTTGCGTTAGGTAGAAAACAATTAAATTTAGTTAAAAATCTTTCATTAGATGAAAAACAAGCCGCAGCAGCTGTGGGTCAAATTCACTTGTCTCATGCATGGAAAGAAGTTTTAAAGTCACTTAATTTAGAATCTGCTCAAATTCTACTTGCACCGGATGATACTGAAACTAGGAGAAAACACCTTAATGCTAGAGCTACATTGTTAAAACTTTTACAATTGAATGTAATACCTGTCATAAATGAGAATGATACTGTATCTACAGATGAAATAAAATTCGGTGATAATGATAGACTGGCAGCAAGAGTTGCTCAAATGTGTGAAGTAGATCTTTTAATTTTATTCTCTGATGTAAATGGCCTGTATTCTGAAGATCCAAGAAAAAACAAAAATAGTAAATTGATTAAAGAAATTAATAATATAACTAATGATATAGAAATTATGGCAGGGCCGTCGAAAACATCCTTTTCAAATGGTGGTATGATTACTAAAATTCAAGCATCAAAAATAGCAACAAATGCTGGATGTAATGTGATAATTACTAATGGAAACTGTGATAACCCAATTAATCAATTAATCAATAATGTTCAGTATGGAAGTTTATTTAAAGCTAATAAAAAATCACAAAATGCTAGAAAAATGTGGATATCATCTGCACTCCAAGTTAAAGGGAAGATTTTTATTGATGAAGGTGCAGAAAAAGCTGTAAAATCAGGTAAATCAATTTTACCTGCAGGCGTTTTAAAAACTGAAGGTTCTTATAATAAAGGTGATTTAATTTATATTGTTAACCTTCAAAATATGATTATAGGAAAAGGACTTTCGCATTATAATAATAATGAAGTAAATTTAATAAAAAGAATCAGAAGTAATAAGATAGAAGAAGTTTTAGGATATAGAGGAAAAGATGAAATTATTCATATAGATGATTTTGTTTTAGAAAATTAATAATGATCAATAAAAATATCAAAAATTATGGAATTAAAGCTAAAGAAGCTTTCAAAATTTTATCATTAAGTGACAATGAACAAAGAAATAATGCTTTAAATGAAACAGCAAAACTTTTAAAAGGTAATATTAATAAAATCCTAGAAGCTAATAAAATTGACGTTGAAAATGGTAAAAGAAAATCTTTATCAAACTCATTTATTGACAGGCTGTCATTAGATGAAAAAAGAATTAATTCAATTATAGATGGTCTAATCGATATTTCAAAATTAGATGACCCACTTAATAAAGATCTTGGAACTTGGGATAGACCAAATGGTTTGATTATTTCAAAGATTTCAGTTCCATTAGGCGTCATTGGAATTATCTATGAGTCTAGACCAAACGTAACAATTGATGCCGGAGCACTATGCATTAAATCTGGAAATGCTTGTATTTTAAGAGGTGGCTCAGACTCTTTTCACACATCAACCATTTTAACAAATTTTTTACAACAAGGTTTAAAATTAGCAGGCTTACCTGAAACATGTATTCAAATAATTGATACAACTGATAGACAAATGGTAACAGAATTACTTAAGGCTTCAGAATATATAGACATAATTGTTCCAAGAGGTGGGAAATCTCTAGTAGCTAAAATTCAAGAAGAAGCAAAAGTTCCTGTATTTGCGCATCTTGAAGGTATATGCCATATTTATGTGGATTATGAAGCTAACTTAGAAAAAAGCATTAAAATTATAATTAACTCAAAGATGCGAAGAACTGGAATATGTGGTGCTGCAGAAACTTTGCTTATTGATAAAAAATTGCACAGAGATAGCATCCACAAAATTATTATACAACTTCAAAAAGCTAATTGTGAAGTCAGAGGAGAAAAATTTTTAAAAGATATTGAAAGCAATGTAATTTTAGCGAATGAAGAAGATTGGGCAACAGAATATCTAGATGCGATAATTTCAGTAAAACTAGTTGATGGTGTTCAACAGGCTGTAAGTCACATTAATAGGTATTCTTCTCAACATACAGAAACCATCCTGACAGACAATGAGAAAACTGCTAATTATTTTTTAAAAAATGTAGACAGTGCTATTGTGATGAAAAATGCATCAACACAATTTGCAGATGGTGGTGAATTTGGAATGGGTGCTGAAATTGGAATATCTACTGGTAGATTACATGCTAGAGGTCCTGTAGGCGCTAATCAATTAACTAGCTTTAAATATGTAGTTAAAGGCGATGGCCAAATTAGACCAAATTGATTTATGAGTTTGAAATTTAAAGCATACAGACACAATCTACCAAATCATTTCTTTTTCAATAGAAGGATAAAAGTTGGTATCCTAGGTGGATCATTTAATCCAGCTCATAATGGTCATTTACATATTAGTAATATAGCAAAAAAACAACTGAATTTAGATGAAATATGGTGGTCAATTACACCGCAAAATAGATTAAAAGAAGATAAAATTTTTAATTCTTATTTTCAAAGATTAAACGATACTAAGAGATTTATTTCCAAACATACTTTTATCAAAGTGATGGATTATGAATATAGATTTAAACTAACTCATTCTTACAAATCGCTCCTGTTTTTAAAAAATCGTTCAAGAAATACAAAATTCATTTGGCTAATGGGAAGTGACAATATAATCGATTTTCCAAAATGGCTCAGACCTCACGATATTGTAAGAATATTTCCTATTGCAGTTATCGAAAGACCAAGCTATTCTCATAATATATTTAATTCACTTGGAGCAAAAATATTGGGCAACCGCCTTATGAACAAAAATAAATTAACCAAACAAAAAACACCTTGTTGGCTGTATATAAAAGATAAATTAAACTACTTATCTTCATCTAAAATAAGAAATAATTTAAATTCAAATTATAAATGAAAAAACAGACAACTTCCATTAACATGAAAAAAATTTTATCTTTAATTTGTCATTCTCTTGAAGATGATAAAGCGATTAATATTAAAACAATAGATTTAAAAAAAAGAAGTAGCATTGCTGATTTTATGATTATAGCAAGTGGAAACTCTACAAGGCAAGTTTCTAGTATGGCTAATAATTTGATAAAAAAATTAAAAGATAACGGTATTTCTTCAAGAAAACCTGAAGGAATAACAAATTCAGATTGGGTTTTAATTGATGCTTATGACATCATCATACATTTATTCAGACCAGAAGTTAGAGATTTTTATGCATTAGAAAAAATGTGGGAAATACCAAGTTCAATTAATTCTGAAATTAAAACCAAATAAATTTTTTCTGATATGAAATATCAAATTTCATGTATTGGAAAGTTAAATAAAATTGATGAAAACAAAATTATTCAAAAATATTTAAAAAGAGTGAAAAAGAAAATACAGATTATTGAATATCCTCAATCAAGTATTGAAAAAGAAGGTTTAAAAATCTTTGATAGTTCACCAAAAGATTCAAGTCTTATTCTCCTAGATAAAGATGGTACTATTTTATCAACAGAAGAATTAATGGAATTAATAAAGTCTTATCAAATGAATAATTTTAAAACCCTTAACTTTGCTATTGGTGGACCACTTGGACATGGTCAATTTATAAAACAAAAAGCAAGTAATATAATTTCGTTCGGTAGAATGACATGGTCTCATATTATTGCTAGATTAATGCTTGTTGAACAATTATATAGAATCGAGTGCATATTTAATAATCACCCTTATCATAAATGAGATTAGTATGAATAAAATAAAAAATTCTCCCTTGGTTCTTTGCATCATGGATGGATGGGGTCTAAGAGATCAAAAAAATTGTAACTCAGTAAAATTAGCTCAAACCCCAAATTTTGATAAATTTTTCAAAAGTTATCCATCATGCAAACTTGAAGCCTCAGGAGAATATGTAGGCCTTCCTGCCAATCAAATAGGAAACTCTGAAGTAGGGCACATGAATATTGGTTCTGGTAGAGTTGTTTTACAATCATTGCCTAGAATAAACGAGGCTTTTAAAGATAAAAAAGTTTTTGATATAAAAGAGTTTAAAGATTTTTTTAAAAATCATCAAAATAATAAAACAATTCATATCATAGGATTATGTAGCACTGGTGGAGTCCATTCTCATGAAAATCATATTGTCAATATTTGCAAACTTGTGTCTAAAAAAGTAAAAAAAATTAAGCTACATTTATTTTCGGATGGTAGAGATACTCTGCCTAATGAGTTTGGTAAAATAATCCATGAATTCACTTCTAAAATTCCTAAGTCAGTCAAAATTTCTACATTAATTGGAAGATATTACTCAATGGATAGAGATAATCGATGGGAAAGAATAGAAAAAGCTTATAATTTAATTATAGATGGTGAAAGTAAATATAAGTGCAACAACATAGTTCAGGCTATTACAGAGGCTTACGCAAGAAATGAAACTGATGAATTTGTTTCTCCTACATCGATAAATGATTATAAAGGAATAGAAAATGGAGATAGTTTATTAATTGTTAATTTTAGATCGGATAGAGTAAGAGAGCTATTAGAGAGTTTTTTAAAAGATGATTTTAGTTTTTTTAATCGAAACAATAATAATGCGCCTTTCATAAACGCACTTGGTATGAATGAATATTCAGAAGAATTGAACAAATATATACCAAGTATTTTTAAAAATGAAATTCATAAAGATACATTGGGAGAAATAATATCTCAATCTAAATTAAAACAATTGAGAATAGCTGAAACTGAAAAATACCCGCACGTTACTTTCTTTTTTAATGGTGGACATGAAAAAAAATATGAGCTCGAGGAAAGAATTTTAATACCCTCACCTAAAGTCGCAACATATGATATCAAACCAGAAATGTCAGCCTTTAAAATAAGAGACGAATTGATAAATTGTATTAAAAATAAAATTTATGATTTTATTGTTGTCAACTTTGCAAATCCAGACATGGTGGGGCATACTGGAAATCTTGATGCTACAATTAAAGCGGTTGAAACTGTAGATAATTGCATTGGAGATATTACTACAGAGATTAAAAAAATTAACGGCACCATTCTTATTACAGCCGATCATGGTAATTGTGAACAAATGTGGGATGATCAAAACAATTCAGTACATACTGCACATACAACTAATTTAGTTCCTTTTATAATGATTAATGAAAATCAAAATATCGTAAAATTAACTGATGGTAAATTATCTGACATAGCTCCAACTGTATTAGAGTTGTTAGGAATTAAACAACCAAAATCAATGACTGGTCAAACTCTTATCACATGAAACTAAAAAAATTGCGAATATAGTAATTTGGTATATTATTAATATATAGGATCTATGATGAAAAAAATTGTGAACAATGTATTTAAAAATGGATATTTTATTTTTTGTTTGTTTCTATTTGCAGTTTTAATTTTAAGCTTTACACCAAATCATTTTTTGAATGCACAAAATAACAGGCAGGAAACTTACAAACAATTGAGCCTATTTGGTGATATTTTCGAGAGAGTTAAAGAACAGTATGTAGAAGAAATATCTGATAAAAAATTGATTGAGGCAGCTATTTCAGGAATGTTGCAATCTCTAGATCCGCATTCAGCTTACCTCTCTTCAAATGATTATTCAGAAATGAAAGTTAAAACGAAAGGTTCCTTTGGTGGTTTAGGAATAGAAATAACACTTGAAAATGGTGTCGTAAAAGTTGTGTCCCCAATTGATGATACACCAGCAGATAAGGCAGGTATGCAACCGGGTGATTTAATTATTGGAGTTGAAGGCGAATCTATCAGAGGATTACCTTTGAATAAAGCTGTAGAAAAATTAAGAGGGCCAATAGGTACAAAAGTGAAAATTACAGTTTTAAGGAAAGATATAGATCCTTTTGACTTAGAAATTGTAAGAGATAAAATAAAGATAAAATCAGTTAAACACGAAATTATCAATAATGTTGGATATCTAAGGTTAACAACATTTTCACAAAATACTACAACGAGCATGATTTCAAAAATTGAAGAAATAAAAACAAATCTTGATGATAAATTTGAAGGTTTAATTTTAGACTTAAGAAACAACCCTGGAGGGTTGTTAACGCAATCAATTTCTGTAACCGATGCTTTTTTAAATAATGGTGAAATAGTATCAACCAAAGGAAGAAATGAAGGCGATGTTGACAGAACTTTTGCAAAACCTGGAGATGTTTTAAACAATTTTCCATTAGTAATATTAATTAATAATGGTTCAGCATCAGCAAGCGAAATTGTAGCAGGGGCTTTAAAAGATCACGGAAGAGCTATTATCCTAGGAACCAGAAGTTTTGGGAAAGGATCTGTTCAATCAATCATTCCTATTTCAAATGACGGTGCCATTAGATTAACAACTTCGAGATATTATACTCCTAGTGGCATTTCAATCCAAGCTAAAGGAATTGAGCCAGACATAATTGTAGAGGCAGGTACGACGAAAAAGAAAAAAAATAAAGCCTCTATAAGAGAAGAAAATTTAAGAGGGGCATTGGATAAAATGAATACTCCTACAACAAAAGAAAAAAATAGTGAATTAAGTAAAATTGAGATTCTTTTAGAGGATAATCAAATTTCAAGAGCTTATGATTTAATAAGAGGTATTCAATTATATGGTAAGAAAAATAAAATAAATAAAAAGAAATTGGTTCATCATAGATTAATCAAAAATGATCTTGGATAATACTATTAATGAAAGATTTAAAACCACTTTCAGAAAGACCTTATAGACCTTGCGTAGGTATTATGGTTTTTAATAATGATGGGCTAGTTTTTTCTGGAAAAAGAATTGATAACCCAAATAATGCCTGGCAATTACCTCAAGGAGGAATTGATAACAATGAAACCCCTATAGAAGCAGGTTTTAGAGAATTGATTGAAGAAACAAGTATTAATTCCGTTGAATATATTGCTGAGTATCCAGATTGGATAAACTATGATGTTCCTCTTAACTTAGCAAATAAACTTTGGAATGGTCAGTTTAGAGGCCAAACTCAAAAATGGGTCTTATTTAACTTCACTGGAGATGATAATGAAATTAATATTAATACTGAATATCCAGAATTTAACGAATGGCAATGGACAAGTCCCCTAGACCTTACCAATAAAGCTATTTACTTTAAGAAAGATGTTTATGAAAAGATCAATTTAATTTTTTTACCAATAATAAAAGATTTTATTAATTAGATTTCTCTAAAACGAAGTTTAAAAATTCTAGTTCATCTTTTAATGTTTTATCTTCGGCAATCTCAGGTTTTTTTAACTTTAAATCTAAATCGTTGATTTTCTCTTCAAGAATTTGCTTATTTGAAGAATTTGAGCCAATAATTTCAGCTCTTTCAGTTAATACAGTAATGCCTTCTTCAGAAATATCAGCAACACCACCATCAACAGCAATTTTATCACTTAAAGAATTATTTTCATCAAACAACTTTATAACACCTCTATTTAACAATGTCATAAGCGGAGTATGCCTACTCATTATACCAAGATCACCTTCAGATCCCGGTAAAACTGACATTTTAGTTTCTTTTGATTTCAAAAGTTCTAAAGGCGTAACTATATTTATTTTTATCAAATCACTCATATTTCTATTCTGTACAACCTAAAATTAGGCCGCATCTTTGGCTAATTTTTTTCCTTTTTCAACAGCTTCTTCTATTGTGCCTACCATATAAAAGGCTGCCTCTGGCAAGTCATCGTATTTACCTTCAATAATACCCTGAAAACCTTTGATAGTATCTTCAAGACTTACTAATTTACCAGGAGATCCTGTGAATACTTCTGCCACATGAAAGGGTTGTGAGAGAAATCTTTGGATTTTTCTTGCTCTGGCAACAACTAGTTTATCTTCTTCTGATAATTCATCCATTCCTAAAATAGCTATTATATCTTGTAATGATTTATATTGTTGTAAAACTTCTTGAACTCTTCTAGCTATGTTGTAATGATTTTCTCCAACTATTCTTGGATCAAGCATTCTAGAAGTAGAATCTAACGGATCAACAGCAGGATAAATTCCTAATTCAGCTATTTGTCTGGATAATACAGTTGTTGCATCTAGGTGTGCAAATGAAGTAGCAGGAGCTGGATCTGTCAAATCGTCAGCTGGAACATAAATAGCTTGAACTGAAGTTATTGAACCTTTGTTTGTAGTTGTAATTCTTTCCTGTAACGTTCCCATATCAGTAGCTAATGTTGGTTGATATCCTACAGCAGAAGGTATTCTACCAAGTAAAGCTGATACTTCTGATCCAGCTTGGGTAAACCTAAAAATATTATCTACAAAAAATAGTACATCTTGACCTTCTTGATCTCTAAAATATTCAGCGAGTGTTAATCCAGTTAAAGCTACTCTTGCTCTAGCTCCTGGAGACTCATTCATCTGTCCATATACTAGCGCAGCTTTCGAACCCTCTTTGTTTGGTGTAATAACACCAGATTCAACCATTTCATGATATAAATCATTACCTTCTCTTGTTCTTTCACCAACACCAGCAAAAACTGAATATCCACCATGAGCTTTTGCTACATTGTTAATCAATTCCATGATAAGAACCGTTTTACCAACACCTGCACCACCAAATAAACCAATTTTACCACCTTTTGCATATGGAGCTAGAAGATCAACAACTTTGATACCTGTCTCTAAAATTTCTGCTTCAGTAGATTGATCAATGTATTCAGGAGCATCTCTATGTATTGGTAATGTTTGTTTAGACTTAACTGGTTTACCATCGTCAACCGGATCTCCAATTACATTAAGAATCCTTCCAAGTGTCTCAGGGCCAACAGGTACAGTAATAGGTGCTCCTGTATCTCTAACTTCAGCACCTCTCACTAAACCATCAGTTGTATCCATAGCTATTGTTCGAACTTCATTTTCACCAAGGTGTTGTGCAACTTCTAATATTAACTTATTACCTTCATTATTAATTTCTAAGGCATTTAAGATTGGTGGTAATTCGCCATTAAATTCAACATCAACTACGGCGCCGATAACTTGACTAATTTTCCCTGTTACATTTGGTGTTTTTTTTGCCATTATTTTCTCCAGTCTAAATTAAAGAGCCTCTGCTCCTGAAATAATCTCTATCAATTCTTTTGTAATAAACGCTTGTCTTGTTCTATTATATTGTAAAGTTAGCCTATCTATCAAGTCACCAGCATTTCTTGTAGCGTTATCCATAGCTGTCATTCTTGCTGCTAGCTCGCTTGCTGTGCTTTCCATTTGTGCGCTAAATAACTGTGTTGCTATATTTTTGTTTAACAACTCTTTAAGTATAACATCTTCTTCAGGTTCATACTCATAAACTGAAGTTACTTGTTTGCTGGTATTATCCTCTTGACTTGTCTCTATAGGTATCAAACTTTTAAGTGTTACTTCTTGATTAATGGCTGATACAAATTTATTAAAAATTATTTTACATGTTCCAAATTCATCATTTTGATAAAGCTCAATAATTTTTAAAGCAATCGATAGAGCATCGTTATAAATAGGATTAGTAGAATTTCCTGTAATGACTTCAACAAAGTTCTGTCTAAAATCTTTCTTTAAAGTATCAGCTGATTTTCTTCCAATAAATAATAATTTGGTTTCGATACCTAGATTATTAGACTTTTGAATTTCAGTTTTAACCGCTCTTGAAATTGAACCATTAAAACCTCCACATAGTCCTCTGTCAGCAGAGAAAACAACAAGTAATTGTTTATTAATCTCTTTTTTCCCCTTTAAAAGATCTGGAGCATTATCAATTAATTTTCCAGCCAAACTAATTACAATTTTTTCCATACTAGAGCAAAATGGTCTTGATGAAATAGCTTGTTCTTGAGCTTTTCTTAGCTTTGCAGCTGCAACCATTTTCATTGCAGATGTAATTTTCTGAGTGGATTTTACAGATCCAATTCTATTTTTTAGATCTTTTAACGAGGGCATTAAAGTATCCTTTACTCGTAACTATTGACTAAATCTTCAATTATTTTTTGAAGATCTTTTTCAGATTTCTCATTAAGTGCTTTTTCTTTAGTAATAGAATCAATAATTGAGGAACCTTTTGAATTTAGTGTTTGCATTAGAGCTTTTTCAAATTCTCCAATCTGATTAATGCTTATTTTGTCTAAATATCCTTTAACACCAGCATAGATAACACACACTTGATGTTCTACAGATAGCGGTGAATATTGTGGTTGTTTCAATAATTCAGTCAACCTTTCACCTCTTGCTAGCAATTGTCTTGTTGAAGCATCCAGATCAGATGCAAACTGAGCAAAAGCTGCCATTTCTCGGTATTGAGCTAAATCTAGTTTGATTGTTCCTGCCACCTGTTTCATAGCTTTAATTTGAGCAGATGATCCAACCCTTGATACTGACAAACCAACATTAACTGCTGGTCTAACACCTTTATAAAATAATTCTGTTTCTAAAAATATTTGTCCATCAGTAATCGAAATCACGTTAGTAGGAATAAATGCCGATACGTCTCCACCTTGTGTTTCAATAACTGGTAATGCTGTTAATGATCCAGATCCATTGTCTGAATTAAGCTTTGCTGCTCTTTCTAGTAGCCTTGAATGGAGATAAAAAACATCCCCTGGATAAGCTTCTCTTCCTGGAGGTCTTCTTAATAACAATGACATTTGTCTATAAGCTACAGCCTGTTTAGATAGATCATCATACACAATTACAGCATGCATTCCATTATCTCTAAAATACTCACCCATTGTCGCTGCTGAATATGGCGCAAGAAACTGCATTGGAGCAGGATCAGACGCAGTTGCAGCAACAACTATTGTATAATCTAAAGCTCCATTTTCCTCGAGAGTTTTTACAATTTGAGCTACGGTAGATCTTTTTTGTCCTACTGCAACATAAATACAAAAAAGCTTTTTACTATCATCTTTTCCTGCTGCATCATTAACAGACTTTTGATTTAAAAAAGTATCAATAGCAATTGCAGTTTTACCAGTTTGTCTATCACCAATAATAAGTTCTCTTTGACCTCGACCGATAGGTATCAAAGAATCAATAGCTTTCAAACCAGTTTGCATTGGCTCATGAACAGATTGTCTAGGCATAATACCTGGAGCTTTAGTTTCAACTCTTGCTCTTTTGACATTCTTTAATGCACCTTTACCATCTATAGGATTACCAAGTGCATCTACAACTCTTCCAAGTAGACCTTTTCCTGAAGGAACATCAACTATAGATCCTGTTCTTTTTACAATATCACCTTCTTTAATATCTTTATCGCTACCAAAAATAACAATACCAACATTGTCTTTTTCAAGATTAAGAGCCATTCCGGCAATGCCGCCATCAAACTCAACCATTTCTCCTGCTTTAATTTCATCTAATCCATGAACTCTAGCAATACCATCACCAACTGATAATACTTTACCAATTTCTGAAACTTCGGCGTCTGTACCAAAATTTCTAATTTGATCTTTTAGAATAGAGGAAATCTCTGCTGCTTTAATATCCATCTAATTTGCACCTTTCATCGCTAATTCAAGATTTTTCAATTTAGTTTTGATTGAAGTATCAATCATCTTGGAACCATACTTTACCATTAAACCACCTAATAAAGTACTATCAATATGGGTAAGTAAAGAAATATTTTTTCCATTAATTTTACTCAGAATTGTTTTTTTTAAATCTTCTTCTTCCTTATTATCGAGCTTGTAAGATGAAAATACCTCAACCACTATTTCACCTCTTCGACGAGACACCTCATTTAAAAATTCTTTCATTACCTTTGTGATTAAACTTACTCTTCCATTTCTACACATTACTCCACAGAAATTGGTAGTAAGTTTATCTGCCTTACTTTTTTTTAAAATATCATTTAGACATTTGCCTTGATTTAATTTACCAATGGTTGGAGAATTAAGAAGAACACTAAAATCATTATTTTCTTCAGACAAACTAATAAATTTTTCAAAATCTTGGGTTACTTTTTTTAACTTTTTTGTTTCATCACATAATTCGTATAAAGCATTAATATACCTGCTAGGTAAGCCAACATTTTTCTTATCTACATTTTCCATTAAACAACCAAATATTATTATTCGATAGCTATCACAGCATTCATATTATTGCAAGCATAACCATATAATTTTAGACAATAAATTCTATTACTGAAGGTTTATGAAAATGTATAAGGATCCACATCAATACTTACTCTTACCTGCTTAGAAACTTTAGAATTTTCTATCCATGACTTAACTATATCTTGAATAAAAATATTCTTCTGGGATTTAATTAAAAATCTATTTCTATATCTTCCTCTCAAAAAATTTAAAGGTGCTGGTGCAGGACCAAGAATTTTTACTTCATCATATTTTGGAAATTTTTCTAACAAATTGTAACATACATCATGAAGTAAGCTCTCTGATTTTGAAGAGATTATTATTGATATTAAACGTGAAAATGGTGGCATCAATGCATTTTTTCTATAACTAATTTCTTCTTGATAAAACTTATTTTCGTCCTTATCTCTTATTGTTTTTAAAATTGGATTTTGAGGGTTATAGGTTTGAATTTGGACAAGACCCTTTCTATCTTTCAAGTGCCTTCCTGCTCTTCCAGAAACTTGTTTTAAAAGTTGAAAACACTTTTCTGAGGCTCTAAGATCACCACCGTATACACCAATATCACCATCTACTATTCCTACATAGTTTAACTTGGGAAAATCGTAACCTTTAGCTAAAATTTGAGTTCCAATAATAAAGTCAACTTTACCTTTTATTATATTTTTAACAATCAGATTAAAATTATCAATGTTAGAAAAAGTATCACTCGACAGATTTTCAATATGCGAATTTGGGAACAATTTTTTAATTTCATCACTAATCTTTTCAATGCCAGGACCACATGATACTAAATTTGAAGAATCACAATTCTGGCATTTACTAAAAGAAGGCTTTTTATAACCACAATGATGGCATAAATATACTTTTTTACTTCTATGCTCAACAAGCCATGAATTACAATTTTTACAATTCATTTTATGCCCACAAGATCTACAGATTGTTAAATTGGAATAACCCCTTCTATTAAGAAATATCATAGATTGTTCTTTATTTTTATATCTCATCTTTAATTCATTTACCATAGGCTCAGAAATCCAATTTCCTGAAAGTGTGGGATTATCTTTCATATCTATTATTTGAACTTCAGGCATTTGAGCTCCAGTAGCTCTAGAAGATAAGTTAAGATGAATATACTTATTGTTTGATGAATTATATAAACTTTCAATTGAAGGTGTGGCCGAAGCTAATATCACGGGTATATTTGATTTTGACCCAAGATATATAGACATATCTCTAGCATGGTATCTTTGACCCTCTTCTTGTTTAAAAGAACTATCATGCTCCTCGTCAACAACTATTAACCCTAAATTTGAAAAGGGTAAAAAAAGAGCTGACCTTGCACCAACTACTATTAAATCTTTTTTGAAAACTGATCGTGCCCAGATACTTTTTTTTACACTTTTTTTAATGCCAGAGTGCCATTTGTCGGGTGATGTTTCAAATCTATCTTTAAACCTACTTTCCCATTCAGATGTAAGTCCAATCTCAGGTAATAAAATAAGAACTTGTTTTTTGTTTTTTATACAAAAATCAATTGATTCAAAGTAAGTTTCTGTTTTTCCCGAACCAGCAACACCTTGAAGGAGAAAAATATTAGCTTTTTTTTGATAAAAGTTTTTATTAATTTTTTCAGAAGCAAATCTCTGATCATGATTGAGCAATATTTTTGAAATAACTTTAATTTTGGACATTTGATTGGAGTCGTATGTTTTTAAGTTTTCTACTTTTTTTATTGAATTTTTATCATGTGGTCCCAAAATATTTTTTAAAACTAATCCTTTGCTTATACAATTCCATTTGCTAAAAAAATTTATAAATTCTAAATAAGTTTTTGTTAAGGGTGGCACAATTATAGAACAATCAACTTGTTTAATTTTTTGATCATCAATAATTTCAGGTTCCTCAGCTAATATGATACCTAATAATTTTTGGCTTCTAAAAGGAGCTATTATGATCTTACCAACTTGATATGATGAAATCTTAATTTTATAACTAAACGCTCTATCAAAAGGTCCAGATAATAATACTGAAATAAGTTTAAATTTTTTACTGTCAGACATAAGTAATTTTAAATTCTCATTAACAATTATGATATAACATAATATAGTGATTTAAATTACATATAAACATTAGGATATAAAATGAAAATATTTATTGATTCAGCTGACATTAATGAAATCAAGTCTTTAAATGAGACCGGTTTGATTGACGGAGTTACAACCAACCCATCCTTAATAGCAAAATCAGGTTTGGATTTTATTGATGCGATTGCACAAATATGTGAAATTGTTGATGGTCCAGTCAGTGCAGAAGTAACAGCTACAGATGCTGAAACAATGATATTAGAAGGAAAAAAATTATCCAAAATTGCATCAAATGTTGTTATTAAAGTGCCATTAACAATTGATGGACTTAAGGCGTGTAAAAGTTTTTCAAATGAAAATATTAAGGTAAACGTTACACTTTGTTTTAGTGCCGCTCAAGCTATATTAGCAGGAAAAGCAGGAGCTACATATATTTCACCATTTATTGGACGACTAGATGATATTGGAGCTGATGGTATTAACTTAATTTCTGAAATTGTTGAAATCTATGATTTACATAACATTAATACTGAAGTTTTAGCAGCTTCAATTAGAAGTGTACAAGATATAGTTGATTCTGCTAAATTAGGAGCCCACATTGCTACTATTCCTCCAAAAATTCTAGAATCAATGTATAATCATCCATTAACAAATAAAGGATTAAATGCTTTTTTAGAAGACTGGGAAAAAACAGGTCAATCTATCTTATAAAAATTGGATATCATGAACAATGATTATTTAAAAGAATGGATAAATTATTTAAAAGTTAATAAGAATTTTAGTGAACATACATTCAATTCTTATGGTCGAGACGTAAAAGAATACCTAAATCATTGTCATGTAAATAAAATAGATTTCAAATACCCTACACAAAATTCAATAAGAGGTTTTCTTTATGAATTAAATACTAAAAAACTCTCGAAAAATTCAATTGCTAGAAAAATTTCAAGTATTAAAAATTTCTTCAAATATCTATCTAATGAAAAAAAAATTAATGAGGTTGATTTTTCAATTTTTAAAAGCCCAAAAGTAAGTAAACCTTTACCTAAATCTATAGACCCTAAACTTGTTGCTGATGCAATAGAATATATTATGAAAGATGATAATGAATTATGGATTAATTTAAGAGATAAATCAGTTATTCTCTTATTATATGGAGCAGGTTTAAGAATAAATGAAGCATTATCTTTAAGAATAAAGGATCTTCCTTCAGATGATTGGCTTCGTGTTAAGGGTAAAGGGGGTAAATATAGAGATGTTCCAATTCTTCCTGAAATAAATAATATATTGAAAAAATATATTGACCATTGTCCTTTTAAACAAGCTCCTGAGGATTTAATATTCTTAGGCAAAAGAGGAAAGCCTCTTTCACCAAGAATAATTCAAAGAAGATTAGAAAAAATTCGTTATGAACTTGGATTACCAGATTTTGCAACTCCTCATTCATTGAGACATTCATTTGCAACACATTTACTTTCAGGTGGAGCAGATTTAAGGGCTATTCAACAACTATTAGGACACGTAAGTCTATCAACGACACAGAGGTATACTGATGTAAATGAAGCTGAATTGATTAAAACTCATAAAAATATTCATCCTAGATCTTGAATATTGGGTGGAAAGCTAAAAAGCTGAACCACCCAAAAAAAATTAGACGTCAAACCTGTCATTATTCATTACTTTATTCCAAGCAATTATAAAATCATCAACCATTTTATCTGAACCGCCAGTGGAAGCATAAACTTCAGATAAAGCCCTAAGTTGTGAATTAGATCCAAAAGCAAGGTCGTAACGTGAAGCTTCATAAACGTTACCATTTTTATCATTACCTTTAAAAGTATTATGATCTTGAGGTTCCCATTTAATTGACATATCTAATAACTTTACAAAAAATTCATTATTTAATTTGTTTGAATTTTCACTAAAAATACCTTTATCATTTGTAGTTACACCTAATGACCTTAATCCACCAACTAATGCCGTCATTTCGGGTGCAGTTAATCCAAGTAAGTGGGATTTATCTAATAACATTTCCTCTGGGCTCACGCCGTAATCCTCTTTTAGAAAATTTCTGAACCCATCAGACAATGGTTCAAGAACTGAAAATGATTCAACGTCTGTTTGAGCCTCTGAAGCATCACCCCTTCCTGGTACAAAAGAAATTTCTTTTCCAGTAGCTTTTTCAATACCAACATTTCCACCTAAAACAATTATATCCGCAATAGATGCCTTGATATCATTAGCAATTTCTTGATATTTAGATAATACTTTTGAAAGCTGATCTGGTTTGTTAGCCACCCAATCCTTTTGAGGAGATAATCTAATTCTTGCACCATTTGCTCCGCCTCTCATATCAGTGCCTCTAAACGTAGATGCACTAGCCCATGCTGTTTCAACCATTTCTGAGATACTTAATCCAGAATTAGCAATTTTTTGCTTAGCAGCGTTTACATCAAAAGATTTATTTCCCTCAGGAATTGGATCTTGCCAAATTAAATTTTCTTCAGGAACTTCAGGGCCTAAATAACGTGACTTTGGGCCCATATCTCTATGAAGAAGTTTAAACCATGCCCTTGCAAAAGCATCTGCAAATTGATCAGGATTATCATGAAATCTTTTTGAAACTTTCCTATATTCAGGGTCTTCTCTCATAGCCATGTCTGCAGTAGTCATCATTGTAGTGACCTTTTTTGAACTATCGTGAGCATCAGGGGCCATATCTTTCTCTTTTGGGTTAATAGGATGCCATTGATATGCTCCAGCAGGACTTTTAACCAATTCCCACTCATAAGCAAAAAGAATGTCAAAATAGCCATTATCCCATTTAGTAGGGTTCGCAGTCCATGCTCCTTCAATTCCACTGGTTATGGTATGTCCGCCGTTTCCAGTTTCATAAGAGTTTTTCCAACCTAAACCCATTTCTTCCATCGGTGCCCCTTCAGGCTCTGGACCAACATATGCGTCTGGGTCTGCTGCACCATGAGATTTACCAAAAGTATGACCACCTGCTGTAAGTGCTACAGTTTCTTCGTCATTCATAGCCATTCGAGCGAATGTCTCTCTTATGTCTTTGGCACTAGCTAAGGGATCTGGATTACCGTCAGGACCTTGTGGATTAACATAGATTAAACCCATTTGAACAGCACCTAAAGGAACTTCTAAGTCTCTTTCGCCAGTATACCTTTTATTCTGAAGCCACTCTTCTTCTCTTCCCCAATAAATATCTTCAGGAGCTGACCAAATATCTGGTCTTCCTCCACTAAAACCAAATGTCTTTCCACCCATTGATTCTATAGCAACATTACCTGTTAAAATAAATAAATCAGCCCAACTGATTTTATTTCCATATTTTTGTTTTATTGGCCATAAAAGCCTCCTAGCTTTATCTAAATTTCCATTATCTGGCCAACTATTTAAAGGAGCAAACCTTTGATCGCCAGTTCCTCCACCACCTCTTCCATCAGCAGTTCTATATGTTCCGGCTGCATGCCACGTCATTCTAATAAAAAAAGGCCCGTAGTGACCATAATCTGCAGGCCACCAATCTTGAGAGTCAGTCATTAAATCTGTCAAATCTTTTTTCAAAGCAAAGTAATCCAGCTTCTTGAATTCTTCCCTGTAGTCGAAGTCCGCACTCATTGGATTAGATCTTTTGTCATTTTGGTGAAGAATATTTACATTCAACTGATTTGGCCACCAATCACGATTCGTAGTACTTATACCACTATTTTGTGTTGCTGATCCATGCATTACAGGACATTTACTTATACTTTGATCATCCATTTATGAAAACCTTTCTGATAATATCGTTATATTTAGAATATATTAATTGGGTATATTAATGTCAACAGGTTAGAATAATTCTAAACTAGATTTTTACTCTCTAATTTTATAAGAACCTCTATTCCATCATTTTCAAAACCGTTCGGGATTTTGGGAAGTTTAGAAAAGCCGATTTCATCAGGCTCAATATCAATTAATTCTCCAGTTTCCTGATTAAGAAAATGATGGTGGCACGATACATTTGTATCAAAAATTGTGACTTCACCCTGTTGGTCTATTTGTTTTAAGAGACCTACACTTACAAATTTGTTTAAACAATTATATATTGTTGCTAGAGAAATGCTCTGACCTTTAGATAATACCTCTTTTTGAATTGTTTCGGCTGTAAAGTGTTTATTTGTTCCATCCAAAATTTGGTTGGCCAAAAGAATTCTTTGCTTAGTAGGTCTTAAATTAACATTTCTTAACTTTTCTACTATATCCATAATATTACTATAATTATCCTTATGCATTCTTTGTCAAGTATTTGAATTAATAATTGATATAATTATGATGTGTAATAAAGTTATCCTTTTAAGGATTTAAAATGAGTGAAATATCAAATCTACCTGCCTATGAAGCAAGAAAACTAATTGGACAAAAGCAAATTTCATCAACAGAAATTGTAAAAAGTTGCCTTGAGCAATACGAAAAGTACAATCCAGATGTAAATGCAATTGTAGCTATTGATAAAAAAGATGTTCTTAAACAAGCAAAAAATTGTGATGAAGAAGTCTTAAAAGGTCAACCTTTAGGATTACTTCATGGATTACCTGTTGGTATTAAAGATCTTCAAATGGTTAAGAACCTTAGATCTACATATGGATCATTATTATACAAAGATCATATACCAAATAATGATGATGATATTATTAAAAATCTTCGGGAAGAAGGTGCTATTATTTTTTGTAAGACTAATACGCCTGAATTTGGTGCTGGAGCTAATACAAAAAATAAAGTTTATGGTGCAACTGGAAACCCATTTCAGTTTAATCTTACATCCGCCGGATCTTCAGGAGGAAGCGCTGCTGCATTATCACTCAACATGATATCACTCGCAACTGGAACTGACTATGGAGGAAGCTTGAGGACACCTGCTAGTTTTTGCGGTGTAACTGGCTTCAGACCTTCACCTGGGATGGTTCCATCTACTGAAGGAATAAAATTAAACCCCTTTTCTGTGGCGGGTCCGATGGGAAGAGATGTAAGAGATGCCTATCTATTGTTACAAGCAATAGTTAATATTGATAATAGTGATATTTTTTCAAGTTTAAATTCCTTTTCTCTTCCTTCAGAACTTATACCATCAGATTTATCATCAATCAAAATGGCCTTTTCCAGTGATCTGGGTTGTGCACCAGTGGATAATGATATTAAAAAAGTTTTTCTTAAGAAAATTGAAATTATTAAAAGTTATTTTCATTATGCGAATAATGATCATCCAGACTTTTTAAATATACATGATTGTTTTGAAGTAATAAGAGGTTTTAATTATGTAACCTCTCATCTTGAAAAGGTTAAAAAAGATAAAGATCTATTAGGTCCAAATGTTATTGACAACGTAGAAAGAGGTCTTAAGTTTTCTATGGAGGATATAACTTGGGGTCATCAAGAACAAACTAAAATTTATAATAATTTTAGAAAGTTTTTTGAAAATTATGATGTTTTAATTTGTCCTGCTGCTTCTGTATCACCTTTTCCACATGAAAATCTTTATGTTGAACAAATTAATAAAGAAAAACTCCCTACTTACATGAGATGGCTTGCACTTAGTTACGCTCCTACAATGGCTATACCTTGTGCTTGGGCATTACCATGTGGATTAGATCATAAAGAATTACCATTTGGCATTCAATTAGTTGCCCCTGCAGGTAATGATGCAAAATTAAGTGAGATAGCTCTAGCTATTCAGCATGCTATGTCAAATTATGAGGAAACAAAAAGAGCTATTCCAAATATAGTTTAATTTATCTCTTTTAGAGCCTCTCGCGTTTTATCAAACATTTCATCAATATGTTTTCGTTCAGCAATTAAAGGTGGAGTTACTGCCATGGTATCTTGCGTAAATCTCACCATAACACCTTTGTCCCACATTCTTTTCATTAATTCATAACCACGTGATCCAATAGCACCTTCTCTTGGAATTAATTCAACAGAAGCAACTAAACCAATATTTCTAATATCTATAATATGATTTTCACCTTTTAAAGAATGTGCAACTTCTTCCATATAAGGAGAAAGTTCTGATGCTCTTTGAAATAAGTTTTCTTCCTTATATATCTCGAGTGTAGCTAGACCAGCAGCAGCAGCGATAGGATGTCCTGAATATGTATAACCATGGAACAATTCTATTGGATTATCTGCTTCATCTAACATAGTTTCATATATTTCATCTTTAACTACTGCGCCACCCATTGGGATAACGCCATTTGTAATACCTTTTGCACATGAAATTATATCAGGAACTACTCCAAAGTAATCTGAAGCTGTAGCAGTTCCTAATCTTCCAAAGCCTGTTATAACTTCATCAAATATTAAAAGAATGTCATGTTTAGTACATATAGACCTAAGCTTTTTTAAGTAACCTTTTGGAGGGGGTAAAACACCAGTTGAACCAGCCATGGGCTCAACTATTACAGCTGCTATTGTAGATGCATCATGAAGTGCAATAATATCCTCTAACTTGTCGGCGAACTCTTTTCCAAACTCAGGCTCTCCCCTAGAAAATGCATTCCTTTCATGGTCAAAAGTATGAGGAAGGTGGTCTACACCTGACAATAAGGTTCCAAAATATTGTCTATTTCTTGGCATTCCACCAACAGAAATACCTCCAAAACCGACCCCATGATAACCTCTTTCTCTTCCAATTAACCTTGTTTTAGTCCCCTTTCCTCTTGCTCTATGATAAGCCAAAGCAATTTTTAAAGTAGTATCAACAGCTTCTGAACCAGAGTTTGTAAAAAAAACGTGATTCATACCCTCTGGGAAAATTTCTGATATTCTATTGGCTAACTCAAATGCTTTAGGGTGACCAAATTGAAAACAAGGGGCATAATCTAAAACTGAAAGTTGTTCGGTAATGGCTTCGTTAATTTTCTTTCTATTATGTCCAGCGTTAACACACCATAATCCTGCAGTAGCATCAAGAATATCATTGCCTTCTTGACTTTTATAATACATGCCATCAGCAGAACAAACGATCCTAGGATCTTTTTTAAAATCCCTATTCGCAGTAAATGGCATCCAATAAGATTCTAAATCATTAATTTTTTTCATAGATTACCTCTTAGAGTTTATATTCTATCACTTAAAAAATTTATTTCATATAAGTTTTATTTTGTTCACCTAGAGTTGGAAAAGATTTAACTGTTTTTGGATTTAAAAATTGCTTACTGATCGGCAAAGGTAAAGAAGGCAAGGTTATTTCATTATTAATTTTAACTTTTTTTGAGAAAAGATTTCTTGAAACAAAATGGTCATCACCAACAGCTTCTTTAAGAGATTTGACAACAGTGCAACAACAATCTGCTTTTTTAAAAACCTTATCCCAATAACCAGATGTTTTAGTTTTTATTATAGAACTAACTTTTTCAATAATTTCTTGATCTGTTTTTTTTTGATCTTTATAGGTAATGTTTAAATCAATTACTTCACAAAATTTATTCCAAAATCTGTCTTCAATAGGTGCCACTGCTAAATATCTTTTATCCTTAGTTTCATAAATATTATAACGAGGTGATCCCCCTGATAAATAATAATCTGAATTTTGTGACCACTCGTTTTTAGAAAAACCTTTACCTAGTGCCCAAAACATAAAAGTGAATAATCCATCTGTCATCGAGATATCAATGTATG
>MDSV01021606.1_pt1 | contig 24049 bp, 20 predicted proteins | sample 810851 | NCBI WGS metagenome assembly MDSV01 (sample SAMN05326640, study PRJNA326480) | marine metagenome | isolation source: seawater | place: Atlantic Ocean: North East | collected 2012 | reverse complement strand
TGAAAAAAGCCCGCTACTACGCTAACCGAGACTGCTGGACTTGTTTCAGCAAGGCAAGCAATGACATGATTGTCCGGATCATCATCGGCGAGTGCGAGCGGGTGCACAGAATTGCCGTCATCAAGCAGGACCGATACAGCTGTTAGCTGGGGTTCTGCTAAATCAGCGCCTCTGGGTCCGGTCACCCCGCCTTCCCAGGTTAGCAGGATTGCTTGTGCCGTTTGTTCTGGGCATTCATCTTCTAGTCCTGGCTTGTTGGGGGCGAACCTCTCGGCAAAGACAAGACTGGGCCCAGCTGCAAGCGCTGTCACTTTCTCTCCTCTTAAACCTAGTAATGAGTTGCCGTCGACATCTTCGAGTTGCTCCACAATCTCAACACTAACAGGATGTGAGTCTCCGGGACTAAAAGGTCCGATGAGCAGCACAGTTCGCTGCTCCAGCGATTCCAAAGCAGGGCGAAGAGTTGCGCACAAAGGAGTGACAGTCTCACCTGAGCTAATTTCAACGGCAAACGCAGTAGGAGAAACTGACTCGCCATTTATCTGGACAGAAAAAACAATGGGCATCCCATCCTGGCCAACAGCGGGTGGAAGTCCGCATAATCGAGTAGCTCTTGGTGGTAAAGGGTCTAAACCGTGGTACACAGACAATATGTGCGCATTACTATCACTCTCTTGTGACATGGCGACAATAGAGAAGCAAAGTAGGATGGCAATTGTTAGCAGTTTCATAGCTTGCAGTATCGCCCAGGATTATTTGAAATTGATAATATCAGAAGTTGTCTTCAATGGGCTGGAAAGGGAGGCTTAGGTAACTGGTAATTACAATACACTATTTTTAGCTAGAATCTGCAAGACTAGCCCGGGATTTGTCGCCATTATCTCTACGTTTTTTCGCTACACTCCCGCGGGTAAGGCGATGATCCGCTCCCTGAGCAAGTGCAAGGCGAATACAAAGCATGTACAAAAGGAGAAATTTCTGCCAATTGACATGGCTTTTGTTCTACTTATACTCATAGGTTCATACAAAAATTGTCGGGGTGCTCCATGTCTGTTCGCAATCCAATTTTATCTTTAGCCTCTCTGGTCGTACTAGTTTCTTTGTTGGTGCCTGAGCAAACCGTTGCCCAGAACTCCACGAACCCGTATGCGATCGCCGAAGGGTGGGCGAAGTTACCAGGCGGAAGGGTCATGGGAGCAGTCGGTAAAGCGAAGGTCGACCCAGACGGACGCCATATCTGGGCTGTTATCCGTTGCGATGCCGGGCCGGAGCTCTTTGGTTCGGAGTGCGTGGATTCGGACCTAGATCCCATCTTGAAATTCGATCCTGACGGCAACGTGGTCGAATCCTTCGGCGGTGGAATGTTCATCTGGCCCCATGGAATTGACGTTGATTCCGACGGTAACGTCTGGGTGACTGACGCGGTTAGTGATAACAACATTCCCGCGGGCGACGATCGAGGTCATCACGTCATTAAGTTTAGTTCTACGGGCGACGTGCTCATGACACTTGGCACTCCTGGAGAACAGGGAAACGGCCCAAACAATTTCACCTCCCCAAGTGATGTGGCAATCGCGTCCAACGGCGACGTGTTCATCGCGGATGGCCACAACGCCAACGGCAACAACCGAGTAGTGAAGTACGACAGTCGTGGCGAGTTCCTCATGTCCTGGGGAGAGACTGGCTACGCCCCGGGAGAATTCCGAGCCTTGCACGCCATTGCTATTGATCCGGATGGTCGAGTGTTCGTGGGAGATCGCAGCAACAGCCGGATTCAAATCTTCGACCAAGAGGGCAACCACTCCGCAACCTGGACCCAGTTCGGGCGCCCGAGTGGAATCGCCTTTGACGACGAGGGGCGGATTTACGTCGCGGACTCCGAGTCGGACAATGTACAAAATCCCGGGTATGAAATGGGTATTCGCATAGGCGAATATGCAACGGGATGGGTGCATGAGTTTATTCGCTTCCCTTGGGCAGATCCGAACATTCTGCCGGGGAACGGAGCGGAGTTCGTCACCGTTGATAGCGAAGGCAACGTCTACGGAGGAGAACCTGTCCCTAACCCTCATATTAATGCTCGAGCGCTCAGGAAGTACGTGCGAGTGCGACCCTAAGGTTACTGACAAGTTAACTTCTGATCTTTAAGAATCCTGGCGGGCGCATTTAAAAACAATGCAAAAATGCCACCGATTTCCTTGCTAATTCCATGTTATTGGTAAAGAAGAAGGGCTCTGGGGAATAAAATTCCGTTCGAGTTTTTGTAATTTACTAATTAATTATTGGGTAAAGAGAGGTAATTATGGAATCTCGATCGAAATCATTCTATTTGCTGGTTTCAGGGTTATGCTTGTGCGCTTCTGCTGCAACTGCACAGTCAAATTCAATAGATCCAAGAACTGTGTTGCCCGCTGCATGTATTGCGCCTTCTGAGCTAACCGGCGGTCTGGACTTTACTCCTGATTCCTCCTATCTCCGATTAAATAACGCAGGAAATGAAGCTTACGCTGCAATCGACGGCGAACGCATGAAGCGACTCGTCGAACAACAGGCTGAAATTGCACGACGTTATAGACAAGCGGGTAATCAATACTGGGGGCGAATAATTGGCACCAGCGCTGATAGAGAAACAGCAGACTGGATGATGGACCAGCTTCGTCAATCAGCCGTGGAGGATGTACGACTTGAATCTATACCGTTGCCATCTCAATGGCTTCCTCAAAGCTGGCAGTTAACTGTTGAGGTCGATGGCACAGCGTCAGAGTTGACCTCTGCCTGGCCAGCCTATGGTTCGGTTGGAACTTCGGAGGCAGGTGAAAAGCTTGAATTGATCGATGTTGGTCTAGGTATGGCGACTGATTTTCAAGGAAGGAATGTAAGGGGAAAAGCAGTTGTCCTGCATTCTATTGCAACCAGCAGTACTGTATTCAATTCGGTACGCAGAATTGGTGCCTTAGAAAGAGCGGAGGAGGCGGGAGCGGCGGCAATATTTATCGTTCTCGAATTGCCTGGGAATTTGCAAACCGCTTTCTACGATGTAGGAACTTCAGTGCCAACTTTTTCTATTGGATCGGAAGACGGAGCACTGCTTCAAAGTTTGCTCACCGATGCTGCTATCACCGAATCTGTTGAGGTCGATATGCAGATGGAAGTTAATTATATCGAAGGACTAAACACTTCTAGCGTGCGCGGCGAAGTGCCTGCTGCATCACCTGATGCTGAGAAAATTATTATCGTAGCCCATCGCGATGCCTATTTTGAGGGTGCCGCCGACAATGCTTCCGGAGTTGCTACCGCGCTGGAGTTAATGCACTACTTTGCCCAGATTCCAAAAGCAGAGAGAAAGCGAACGGTAGAAATCATTGGCACTCCAGGACATCACAATATCGCGAGGACAGGCTTTAGTTGGCTGTATGATAATCGCGAATCAATCCTCGATAATGCCGTGCTGTTAATCAATGCAGAACATACTGCTCACGCGTTGATAGATCGCTTCGGTGACGATCTCTGCAGCACTAACTCAACGGGACCTTTTTCCTGGCGAATTAATGGCTCAAATAAATTAGCAGACATTACACTACAGACCTTCGATGAATTTGGTATTCCTCGCTGGGCGGAGACCGGTGGGCCTGTGGGCGAGATTATGACTATTGCTGATCTTGTTCCTTCAATAGTTTTGATGCATGCAGGAGTTTTATTGCATACCAATATTGAAACAACCGAAGCAATTCCGGCGGCTAGCCTTGCCGCTACAACAAGAGCCTATGCCAAGATCATTGAGCAGATTAACAGCATGAGCCTATTGGAACTCACTCAGCGAAAAGACAAGTAAGACAAAAGTTGGTTGAGTCGTCGACACGAGGTCTTGCGGTAAACTGAGTGACGGATTCGGAGATTGAATCAATGAGTTAAAAGCACGAAATCAGAATGTACTATACTAAGAGCTGCACTATGTTTTCGGCGCCAAAATGTGCCAAAAAACGCACCAAAGCTTCGAAAACTGGCTGAGAATATTGCCATACTGAGGTAATATGCGGTCCAATACGCCCGGGCTGAGTCGGTCGATCAGAATTACCGATCTAGTCTGGGTATTTTATGCTTAGGCATCCCTGAATTTGGAAGAAAAAAGGGAACAAGGTCCCGTTATTTATTGAATAATGACGCTACGGCGCTCAAATAATCGTTAATCTAAGGAAGTAATCGATGTCAACTGCAGCTGCAACTAACAATTCAGGTTCATTCATGGAGCTGTTTCTCGGCCCAACTCCAATGTGGTACAAGCAGGCGGTTATAGCTGCGCTTGTATTGAATGTGCCGGCCTATTTTATCTTGGGACCGCTCGTCACTTCCTGGATCATTCTATTTGAGTTCATATTCACTCTAGCGATGGCACTGAAATGTTTCCCGCTGCAGCCAGGGGGCTTGCTTGCATTACAAGTATTAGCTCTAGGGCTCACAGATACCTACCATGTTTATGACGAGGTTATACACGGGCTACCGGTGATCCTCCTTGTTATTTTCATGGTGGCCGGGGTGCATTTTCTCAGGGAGATGCTCTTCAAGTTTATAAACAAGGTATTGCTGGGAATAAAATCTAGAGTCCTGATGAATTTTGCTACGGTGGTTGTTGTCGCCATACTTTCTGCCTTTCTAGATGCCTTGACTATCCTTGCAGTCCTCATCGCACTATCTACCACCTTCTACCTTGTGTATGAAAAAGTGATTACCAAGGCCGGGCACGAGCCCGGGTTGCCTTCCGACGACAGCCATATTGAAGAAATACATCTGCAAGATCTGGAAGCATTTCGGGGATATCTCCGTGGCCTTTTGATGCACGGTGCAGTTGCTACCGCGATAGGTGGGGTAAGCACCCTGGTGGGTGAACCCGAGAATATTGTTATTGGAGGTCATACCGGTTGGGATTTCATAACATTCTTCCTAGTTAATGCACCTGCGACTATGCCAACCCTGGTGTCTGGCTTCATTATGTGTCTCTTGCTGGAGTACTTTCGGCCCTTTGGTGAGTATTTTGGCTATGGCGCCGAACTACCAGAAAACGTACGAAAAGTGCTCGCTGCAGAAGATCAGCGAATTCAGGAATCAGAAACCGACAGGGATCGGCTGATAATCAAGATTCAAATCTGTGTTTCCGTGCTAATGGTCATTGCTTTATCACTGCACCTGGCTGAAATTGGCTTGATTGGTCTCGGTGTAATCATTCTTGCTTCTTCTTTGCTGGGTGAGACTAATGAGCATAATCTTGGCAAGGCTTTCGTCGAAGGATTGCCCTTTGCATCACTCCTGGTTGTGTTCTTCGCCATTGTTGCAATGATTAATGATCAGGAGATGTTCACGCCAGTTATGGAATGGGTATTGTCCATGGATGGCAGAATGCAGGTGTTCATGGTGTTCCTGACCAATGGTGCTTTGTCCGCCATTAGTGACAACGTATTCGTGGCAACTATCTACATGGACCAGATCACGCCACTATTGGAGGCAGGTGTTCTGTCGCGGGAATTGTATGATGCGCAAGCTACTGCGGTGGTGATGGGTACGGGTATTCCCAGTATGTCTACCCCCAACGGACAAGCAGCCTTCCTGTTCCTGTTGATGTCAGGCATCGCGCCGAGAATCAGGTTGGGGTATATCAGAATGGTGTTTATGGCCCTGCCGTATTTTATAATTACGACAATAACCTCTGGCGTGATCATGTATAACTGGTTGTAGCCTCACCCTAGAATAGGTTGCAAGAAGTTGCCTTGTAGGAAATACATTCCCATTCGGTAACTTAGAAATAGTTTTGAAGTTAGAGAAGTTTCTATATTACCAAGAGTGTAAAAAGAGCCTCGCTTTAGCGGGGCTTTTTTATGTGTAATTGCATTTGATCATAATTTTGACTGGTCGCTAAATAAGGAAAATTTCTGTATTTTTACCTTTGTCCCTATTCGTGAGTCTTGTGAGAAGAATCTTTATGAGCAAATTGGAAACAAGCGCTTTCAAAAGAAATTTCATAACAGTGATCTGTCTGGGAATTTCATTGACTGTTATTCCTCTGACTTGTATTGCCGCCGATTCGGAACGGCCAGAACTGAATGGTACCTGGACTAATCAGTCTATAACCCGGCTAAATAGACCTGACGATTCGCCATTAGTGGTTACTGCTGAGCAAGCACAACTGACAGCGGCAGCCGCGCCGATTCATGGTCGGCCCCTGGGTTGGATTGATGAGCTTGACCCCGACACCGGTGCGCCAAAGGCTGGCAGTCGTGACTTTGGTCTGTTCAGTTACAACCAGTTCTGGTTCGATCAGGGTGCGTCACTTGCCAGAGTAAAAGGTGAATATCGAAGTTCCTTTGTTGTCGATCCGGAAAACGGCCAAGTGCCCTGGTTGGAGAAGCCAGACCCTTCACTGCAGCGCGTTAATTTCGACAGCCGTTTTTTGAGTGGAGTTGGCGATGCGTCGGGCCCGGAAGCGATGCCCCTGAAGGAGCGTTGCCTGATTGGGTTCGGCAACACAGCCGGCCCCGGAATGCTGTCCACGCCCTACAACAGTAACTATCAATTTGTGCAAACTCAGGACCACGTATTATTGCTGACTGAAATGGCTCACGATGCGCGGATCATACCTACCTATAACTCGGCACAAGAGGCCCGGGCTCAGCATCGTCCAGACTTTTTGAGTCCCTGGTTCGGTGACTCGAGAGGCTGGTATGAAAACGCAACTTTGATAGTTGAAACCATCAATATCAACCCCAAACAAATGCGAGAAAGTCCAGTGCCAATCACGGCGACAGGAAAGATTACCGAGCGTTTTAGCCGTTATGGCGTAAATGAAATATTTTATCAGTTCACCGTTGATGATCCGAAAGTGTACCGTCAGCCATGGACTGCAGAGCTTAGTTTTTATCCGAGTCAAGGTCCGGTATACGAGTATGCCTGCCACGAGGGCAATTATGCGATGACAGGCATTTTGGCCGGAGCTCGACGAGAAGAAGTTGAAGCAGTCAGGAAATAGGGCAATAGACTTATGGTAGTTAGCGGTTTCATTCAAAGATGGTGCCCAGGAGCGGAATTGATTTTCCCTTACTTTGCTGGCCTGGCCTGCAGCGCTATTTGTCAGTTTGCAGTGCCACTGGTAGTACCAGCAAGACGTTAATAGCCTCCTCAAACGCATTGAAGTGGCCCTGATAATTAGCACCGGGGAGGCTCGTTTGCGTCTCTCTATTGTTATAGTACCAACGCAGATTTACTAAAGCCGAATTTGAAAAAAGGGTAGGTAATAGAGCCAGTATCACCGACAGCTCAAGTATATAATTGGAGAGACTCTTATGCGGAAATCATGGATTTTTTGTTTTTTATTGCTAGTTCTATCTTTCGAGGTTAATGCAACTGACTATGCTGCCCGTTGGTCTATATTGGGCATCGATAACGTTACGGAGCTGCGGCTCGATTTAGATCTTGGTACATTTTCTATAGCTGCTCATGGCTATTTATTATTAGAAACTGGAAATGCTTCACCACTTGCAGGAAGCTGCTTCACAAATGGTGAGGGGGGAATAGCTTGTGCGATTACTACTTCCCGAAACATCTCTCTCTATTTTTCGATCGACGAATCCCTTAGCGGGCCGATCACGGAGTATGGCTCCGTCGGTCAAGAACGGAACGCAGGGACAATGACCTTCCTTGGCCTAGGGTTTCCCTAATAATTACACCTACCAGCCCTTGCACTAAAATCGAAATTGGAAAAATTAGAATTTAAATTCTTTGAGGTGAGAAATAATGACTATAAGCGAATTAGGAAGTTTAGGTGAATTGATCGGTGCTGCAGCTACGGTGGCGACATTACTCTACTTGGCACTTCAAATTAGAGCAAATACTCATCAAGCAAAATATAACGCAATCAACGATATTATTGATCGAATAAATAAGTGGCAATCTAGAATTGCTGATACTCCTGATTTAATGAAGTCTTGGATTGAGGGAACAAAAAACTATCGAAACTTAAGTATTGAGGAGCAAGTTAGATTTACTTCAACAGCCGTTGAGATACTTACAGGCATTGAAGCCGCATTGGAGTCTGCAAAAACCGATGGAATAAAACAAGAAAGTGTAGCGGCTGTGAAGGTTATGGTTCATCAACTTATGAGAAACAAAGGAGTTCGAGAATATTGGTTAATAAGTGGGAGAAACTTATTCGCTCAAGATTTCGTTGTGGTGGTAGATGAAATTTTAAAAACTGCCTCTACTGCCGATCCAAAAGATGTAGGCCCCCTTCCATTTTATATGCCAGTTCCAAGTAGCATAGGCGATTAATCCTCGGCCAGTGACCGTATCGCTTCCAGGTGCAAGGCATTGAGATCTGTCTGGGGCTGATGCCCTGAAATCACCTGTTTTGGTATCCCAGATAGCTGATATTTGTAGTATCGTTCAAGTATGAATATGAAAAACTAATCACTACAGCCTTCTAAAGACATATTGGACAACAGCCAAGTCTAATGATTTTAATTGGATCGTATTCATGTTGTTAGACAGCTTTCTTTTGGAATTACCAAAGATTTATTATCTTTATTACAGAAAGAGGTAATTAACTGATGCAAAGAATTACAGTCAGCTTTGATACTTGGATTCAATTATTCGGGATGATCGCCTTATTGGGCGGCCTGGTGTTTGTCGGATTGGAAATGCAGCAATCTCAAAGAATAGCGATTGCTGGTCAAGTGCAAGCTCGAAACGATTCACTGATGACTTACATCATGGCTCCGTTAGAAGGGAATACAGTAGCACTTCAATTTTTTGACTTAAGCCAAGTAAGTGAAGGTAATGACGTTGTTGACTTTTCAAATGAGGAAGAGCGGCTTGTATATGACCAGATAATACGATTTAGAGTTGTGAGCCTGCAAAATGCTTGGCAACAATACAATTTAGGAATGATTCCAGAAGATACCTTTAAGTATACGTCTGATCTGATAATGAGCATGTATAGCAACTGCTACCTACGCAACCTTATTCAAGGCAGAGCATCACAAGGTTTTCTCAGCTATTTGGAAGCCAATAAAACAGTTGAGTGCCCGGGATAAGCCCTTAACAAACTACTAACAACAATAGCCCTACTCTGCTTTTCTGTTGCTGCTAATATTGAGTAGCATTAGTTTTATCTGCCTTGCCTGCTTGCTAAAGTATGATCTGCGAGTCGATAGCTGCCATGGTTTGCAATGCTCTTGCCTCCAATTCTTTCTCGGTGGCGCTACTAACCGGATGGTCGATTATTGCGTAAACATAGTCTGGCATACCTAAGACCTTCGCCATAAGGTCGGCGGCAGTGACGAATTTACGGGTCATTACGCCAACGGCAGGTGTTCCTACTCGCTCACTACTAATTGCGTCATGCAAACTGCACGACGAGCAACTGCCTCAATCGCCCAAGCCAGTGATGGCGAGATCCCAACTCTTTGCATCGTCGATGATCTCGTCTTCAGCGGGAGCGCTGTAATTAGACTTGGTCCGCAGAATTACCTCCGCTACTTGATAGCGCTCTCGAAGCAGCCTGTCCACGTGGGCGAAAAATCCTGTCGTGCCTTCTTTACCATTAGAGATGAGCCCAACTGTCTTGCCTTTAAGACTCTGCAACCGAGGCGCGGGCTCCAAGGCAACTACCATAGATTCGCTGGTAGGGTTTAGTACACGAATGGCCATAACATCATTTCCTTTTAGATATCGTTACTGCTGGCTGAACTAGAGCAGCTTATTCTGGTTGGCTCGCTGCGGTCGGCTCGCAATCCACGCAGGCACCGATAGCTAAGGTGACCGCTTGGCTTTTCGTTCCAAGCCAGGGTGGAATTATTGCGCCGAATCCGCCTGCTGGACCACCCGCGGCAACGAGCAGAAGGTGATCCGGACTCGATAGTGCGCAGTATTCCGTATCGCCTTTATCGCGAATTACCGAACCCTTGCCCACAGTTGACCATTCCGAGCGCTGTATGCGTGCTTTTTCAAACAAGTAGTTCGCTATTTCTTCTCTACCCCAACCGGCAACGCGCATGTGTTCTCGGTGTTGGGCGGGCATAACCACTGCATAATTTCCCGACCAAATGGAGTAGTTGCGCATATTGGCACGCATCTCGGCTGCGTAGGTATCCAATATTTCCTCTGGCTTGGTGGTCCATTCATTCATGATCTGTCTAGGTGCGCAGGCTGCGAGTACCGTAACTGCTGAGGCTTCCTTCGGTATGTCCCGAGACTCGGACAAGGAAGGCCAGTTACTATTCTCTTCGTCTTCGGCTATGCAGTAACTGATTTTGCCGGGATGGCCGAGCGTAGAACGGTCAATAGCGCCAGGGCTCACTTGTAGTATATTAATGAGAGCTAGTCTAATGGCTCTGCCTATAACGGAAGTTGCACGGTCCGAACTTCCCAATACATTGAAGTCACTACGGGCGCCAATCTCTTGTCTGATGGAGCCGTTTAAAATTACTAAAATAGCGCAGCCACCGGTGCTGGCCGTTGTTCCGTGTAATAAAAATTCGTCTTTTAGCATGGCCATCCAGGCGGAGACCACGGCAGGGAAATGCATCGGAAGGCAGCCAGCCATGACTGCATTAATAGCGAGTTTCTCGGCATCGATGGCTCGTTCGCGAACGGGTTCTATGCCAATGATCTCATTTGCTGACATCATCACCCAATCCAGACAGGCCCGAACGGCCTTGGGAGTAGGCGGGACGATAGGAAATCCATCCGTCCAGCCCCGGCTGTGATAAAACTCCTGTATATCGTCCGAGTCATCCAGATCGAAATATTTGGAATTTAAGTCGTTAGACATGGTGCAGCTCTCTGCGTTTTTATACTTGCACTACTCGGCAACTTCGACAGATCCTGGCATCAGTCGAGCAATTTTACTGCCTGCGCCATTCTCGAGTAGAAGATAAACCTCGCCATCTACGCCTGACTCTATGTCACGTATCCTGGCGAAATCATCCAATAAGATCTCCTGTTCAATCACTCTGTTGCCATCAAGGCTGAAACGGAACAGCTGCTGAGCTTTTAAAGTGCCCATCAGAATGTCGTTCTTCCATTCAGGGAAGGCATCACCTTGATAGAAAATAAAACTGGAAACCGCAGGAGACGGTGTAAAATCTACCAGTGGCATTACAATATCTTCGATACGGAAGAATTCTAATTCATCCCTACCGTAGTTCACTTCGGTGCCAGAGTAGTTGATACCAAGACTGTGTAATGGCCAACCGAAATTACCACCAGGCTCAATGATGTTGAGTTCATCTCCGCCTCTCGGGCCCATTTCTGTGCTCCACAATTCATCACTGAGCGGATTGACTTCCAATCCATGTGGACTACGGTGCCCCCTGCTCCAAATACTGTCTAACGCACTGTCATCTCCAACATAGGGGTTGTCCTCGGGAATGCTGCCATCGAGATTCACGCGGTGTATTTTCCCCCAGGGTAACGCCAGGTCTTGCACACCAGACATAGTATTGAGGCTCCTGGCACCTATTGAGAAGAAGAGATGTCCTTCGCTGTCGAATGCAACTCTTCCGCCAGCACCGATGTCAGAGCCGATTTGATAACTTGCCTTGTCGAATTCGATGATGGTTTCCTGATCAATCCATTGATCGTCTTCTATGCGACCTCTGACAACCTTGTTCATGCTTGCTGGACGGTTAAATTGACGGCTTTGGACAGTACAATCTTCGCAGCGATCTGAGAAGTGCAAATAGATCCAGCCGTTGTCAGCGTATCCAGGGTGCAGTATTACTTCAAGCATCGAACCAATGCCGTTGCGGGGGTTAGCATCGTTGTAATAGCCTTTTGGCGTGCCCTGAATCATTGTTGATTCTTGGCCATCGGCAGAGATTAAGAGGAGCCCTCCCGTTCTCTCGGTAACGAGGAACTGTTTGTCGGGTAGAATCTCCATTGAAAAAATAAGTTCTTCCAGGCCTTCTACCACCGGCACTGCCGTAAACGAATGTTTGTCACTGGCGACAACACCTTCAGGGAACTGCATTGGAGTAGAGACATTGAACACTCCATTTGGCATTGAGTCTCTTTGTTCAGCGATGAATACTGCCAATGTTCTTATCTGATTTGTGTTGAGAGTCTCCGACCAAGCAGGCATTCCTGAATCAGGAAAGCCATCTGCGATACTGATAGCCAATTCTTCAAGTGACTGGCCATGAAGAAGATCTCTACCCACAAGCGGCACACCGATTGCTTCTCCCTGTAATTCATTACCATGGCAGACTGCACACTGTTGCTCATAGAGAGCCTCGAAAGTCAGGGCAGGCTCTACAGCGGCGTAAAGCGTGCCCGTGCAAACTGGAATTAAAGTTACCGAAAGCAGAGCAAAAGCCGAAATAGAGATCTTTCTAAAATCAGAAGCGCCTTGTGAAAAACAATGCATAGTTGTTTCCTAAACGTGATCGAACGTACTTATCAAGAGTTGCATATTTGCTTACTGCGCAAGCGCATCGATTGCTGCTCTTCTGGCACCTGCGAGTATTCCAGGTAAAGAATAGTTTCCTTCGTGGCAAGCATATTCGAACAACGCCGTTTCTTTATAGAAAGACATCTCGCCACTCCAGGGCTGCGTATAGATGCTTGGGTCTTCAACTGTATATTCATAGAAAATCTCATCGTCAGACCAGCGGGTGAATCGCTCGGTAACCTTTCCGGTCGGAGAGATGTAGGAGCCTTGCAGTGGGTAGGGCTTGATGGTTTCGATAACTAGCGTATCGCCATCGTAGCTGGCTATGGAATCACCGAACCAGGGCTGAAGATCTTCGTTACTGTGTTCGACAGCAAATGGAATGATGCGCACTTCATGGCCCATTTCCGACATGAGCAGGACATGATCTTTAGTTTGCACGAATTGGTAATTATTGTTGTAGATCCCGTTTTGCATTACTGGACCTATTGCGAAGGCCATGGCAATACAACGTTCACCGACAGGCCTGGTTTCAGGGCCATCGAAACTACCAATTTCTGGTAAGTGGGATGCTCTGCGCAGTGCTGCACCGCCTTCCTTATAGGGAATCCGGCCATCAGCAGGATCGGTGACCCAGGAGCTGCGATACTCCCCTTTAACCAAGCCCATGGTAAATCCAGCATCGACCCAAAATGCGTTATGCCCTCGCGACCCGAACGCAGCCTCACCCGCTTTGGCTTCGGTTATTGGGTTGTTCTGTTGCTGCCTGTCCAGACTCATCCAAAAAGAACCCTGAGCCATTTCATAGGCTCTTTCTTCTGTTAATACGAGCCCGTCATCAATCAAGGGATTTCTTTCCATCCGAGTAATTGAGCGATTAGTCCAAATACCCTGCAAGTCAGGCACACCGTATTCTGTTCGCGGGGGCTCGTAACCAGGGGCTTGAGAGTGCACCAAGGGTGCTATCGCTAAGATTGTGAGAAAAAAGCTTATGTGAAGATTCTTGAGGCTAGGCATAAATAATTCCAGTTTTTTAAGCGGATGAATCCTAGTCGTACTTGCTTCATGCAGAGAGCTAAGTAAGTAATTATCAAATAATGAGCTAGCCTCATTATTTGATAAACATGGAGGATAAAGGTCCTTTGCAAGAACTTAGAATACTTAGTTTCAAAGCAATATACAAAACAAAATATCTGTTTTAACTGAGTTCGACGTCCATTTGTCGAAAATTGAGCAGGATTCATTTTTGTGGCATATTGGCGGCTATTCATAGACTCAAACACGAGAGAGCACACTTCTTTGAGCATCGCTCCTGTCACAAAAATACAACGGCCTTCGAAAACGCAGCGCATTGACACAATAGTGGAATCGGCACGAAGCATATTTTGTTCCCATGGTTTCGAGAAAGGCTCCATTGAAGACATTGCAAAAGATGCGGGTATAGCTGAAGGTACGATTTATCGCTATTTCGATAGTAAGCGGGGCTTACTCAATGAGGTGTTAAGTCGTCATTACTCCATATTCTTCGACGATATCGAACAAACATTGCTAAGCATTGAAGGACCTCGAAATCGACTACGCTATTTGATTCGTCGCACTCTCATCATCATTTCTGAAGATCGTAAAATGTGTGGACTTCGCACTCTCTACGCTCGCGAATTAGATGACAAACGTCCATCACTCTCACATGATCAAAACCGTCGGATGGCGGGTTTGATGACGAACGAGATTAAGGTGGGCATGGAGGAGGGTTTATTTCGACCGGACACCTCACCAAGCATTGCGTGTTATATGATTGGCGGTGCACTCGAGTTGACCGAGTACTCCTACATGAGAACTGGAAAGCCGATTGATATTGATAAAGTAACGGACTCTATCTGGCAAATCATCCGCGGCGGCATTGAATCAAGAGAAACAACAATAGAACCCTTGGCCAGATTGATTGAGCGGTTGGAGCATGTGACTGACCGATTAGATCCCATATGAGTTTTAAACAAGTGCCGTCCACGCTGAGCTTTTTTAGTGGATTTCGATGCCGTCAACATCGAACCTAGGCGGCAGGTACAACTTTTTCAAAATCACAAAATTTCAGTTTCATCTGAATTATTTAGGAGGTTTAAAATGGGATTAGTTATTCGCAACGTATTATTACTTCTCACCTTTTCACTTTTCGCGCAACTTGCATCAGCAGATGTAAGTGGCAATTGGACCTTTGCCGTTTCATTAGGCGATGCCGGTAATGGAAATGCAGAAATTACTATGGCTCAAGAAGCCGAAGGAAAAGTGTCCGGAACTTACTCTGGACAACTAGCAAATGGATCAATTGCTGGAACCTATGAGGGTGACAATTTCGAATTCTCATTCTCTAGCGATGCGCTAGGGGTAGACATAACTTACCGAGGAGAATTAGAAGACGACGCTACGGTTAAAGGCTCTGTCATTGTGCAAGGGCAATCCATGGGTACGTTTACCGGCAAGAAAAAAATGTAAGGCCGAAGACAAATTGATTCGTTGACCAACACGTAACAAATAAATCAAAAGAACTAAGGTCATTAGATAATGAAAAATAATTTCACCAGCAAGCGATTTCTCTCTTTACTAAATTTAGTCTTCTGTTTGTTGAGCGGGTTAAGCTTTGCGCAGGATTTACCTTGGGCGAGCAGCGCCGAAGAAGTCGGCATGTCTACAGAACAACTAAATCGCGTTAACGAAGTTATGCAAGGACATATTGATGCAGGCACTATTCAGGGCGCTGTTACTGGCGTTGCTCGTCGCGGCAAGATAGTGCACCTCGAGGCGCATGGGCTCATGAATGTTCCTGATGGCAAGCCCATGCAGAAGGATGCTCTGTTCATAATGATGAGCTCTACCAAGCCTATACTTGGTGTTGCCGCAATGATGTTGATAGAAGAGGGATTGATTCGTCCTAGCGATCCAGTGAGCAAGTGGATTCCAGAATTCGCAGAAATGCAGGTTGCTGTACTGCGCGACCCCGCAGATGAAAATATCAGCCCCCTCTTCGTCAACCCGACCAACGTTCCCGAACACCGTTTGGTACCAGCCGAGCGCGAGATTACAGTGCATGACATACTCACACATACATCGGGGATCGCCTCTGGCGGCCTAGGTAACGCTATCTCGGAGGATGCGATTATGTGGTTAGATACACGTACTTCGCTTGCCGCGAACGTACCGAAGTATGGCGACATTGTGCTAGATTTTCAGCCAGGAGATCGTTGGCGGTACAGCGCGGCCACTGCACTGGATGTAATCGCACGAATTATTGAAATCGAATCTGGTTTATCTTTTGATGAGTTCGTACAGCAGCGCATATTCGAGCCTCTCGGTATGAACGACACATGGTGGAACGTGCCCGAAGAATATCAGGATCGTCTTATCGATATCGTCGGCAGCGATACCGCTACTCCCCCCAATTCGGCTATCTATGATACGAGTCATTCGACTTATTTCGGGGCCTCCTATGGACTTAAAAGTACAGCAGGCAACTATCTGCGCTTCGAGCAGATGCTGGTAAACGGCGGGGAACTCTTTGGCAACAGGTTGTTAAAGCCTCAAACTGTACAGTTGATGTCGAGCAATCAAGTGGGGGATCTATTCAATGCCATGCCAGGCGTTAGAGACCAAGGTTTTGGTTATACCGTAGCAACTACTGAGGAATCTAATGAGCGTCGCTCAAAGGGAGCATTTGGTTGGGGTGGTGCTTTAGGTACCCGCTCTTGGAGTGACCCAGCGGAAGAACTTACTGCAATAATTATGATTCAACAGCCAGTTCCAACAGTGCAGAGCGATTTTGAGAAAGCAGTACAGCAGGCAATTATCAATTAGGGGTAAGATACTTTTTGATTATTACCTAGACTTATCGTATTCCCAAAACAAGTGAATAGCTTAACCACTACCTAGCTTTCTGATTGCATCAAGGTGCATCTTTCGAGGGCGTGAAGTTACCACCGCTCGGTGGCAGTGGCCGTCATCCCGTCTTGGTAACCTCGACTTTGTTAATTTACGGACAAAATATGGGATACGGACCCCAACTTGTCGCCCTCGACAAAGCTTCAGGAAAAGAACTCGCACGCATCGATTTACCCAGCAATCCCCAAGGTGCTCCCATGAGCTATTCTGTTGATGGGAAACAATATATTGCGCTGAGTGTCAGCACTACTCCCTTGCCGGAGCTGATTGTATTCGCGCTTCCGGACTGAATCGTCCATAAAGCGCATGTCCATCAATCAAGAGTCCGCGATCAATACATTGCCGACATAAACTAGAAACATAGAGCCTATTCAGTCCCTCGCGTGGTTGATGCACATCTCAAAGGGCGCAAAAAGGGGTGTTACAAAAAAGTACTGTATTTTTACTCTGACCCCATTTATGAACCCTTTTCTATAATTATTTATTAGGTGGCTCACTGACCAGAGCCGCCATTAACTCTTGCACTAGTCGAACATCAGTTTCAGGGATAGTCAGATAGTAGTGATTGCCGTCTGAATCTGACTCAAAAATAGTTTCACCGTCTTCCAGGACGGTAACTGTGCCTGCGTCAGACATTCCAAAATAGTTTCTGTCTTCTCTTATTGCCCATAAAATACTCGTTAGATCCCAGGTAGGTCTTTCATGGGGTGTCGGGATATAAGCCTGATAAGACTCTGGAATTGGATGACGATCCAGATAATTAAAGTCATTTTCAATACTAATGGCGGGATAGCGAATTTCTAATCCTACTTCAAAGCCACTCCAGTAAATTGGTGTCGGCCAGTTTTCCGCTAAATATTGAGCAGAGGGAATATCTTGCACAATGTTGTATTCAAGATGGGTTCCGCCGTCAATAGGCGCAAATGTTCCTGCCATGATTGAGATATGTTTTACCTTTTGCTCAACTAGTTCCATACCCGAAAGACCAGAAAAATTATCTCCATCTGTTTGCAATAGCTCCGCTAAATTTGTTGAGAAGCCAACCTGCACAATCACCACTGAATTATCAGGCTGCCCTGCCAAGCTCTCTCTTAAAACTTGTACCGCCGAAGGCACAGGCTCCCCCATGTTTAAATCGTGGGGGTAAAGATACTCATCACCTTTTCTCTCTAGAGTAACACCGGTAAATCTGCTATCGGCAGGAGTAACCCCGCTATCGGTGATACCTATGGGAATTGAACCTCTTCCATAAAATGTATTGATAGCGTCCAGATAAGGGGCGACCTCATCGTGATCTTTCGTTGCCGTTACCGCCAACAACTCACTTTCGCCACGATTCTCTAACGAATGTAACATGGCCAATGCCAGCGCGTCGTCCACATCGTTTCCCATATCGGTGTCATAAATTATCTTTACTGGATCGGCTAAAGCTACGGCAGAGAAAATTAGCGGTGCAAAGACAAGGCTACTAGAAAATTTCTTCATTACTTAGATCCAATTATCAGTTTGATGCAAGCTCTTCGGCACCATAAATGGTAATGCCATCCAGTAACACATTAGCGTCTTCGGAAGGATTGAGGATTTTTACTTCTACACTGTGTTGTCCATCAGGAAGTTCGTACTTCCAGAACAAATAAAAGCGGCGCGTAACAAAATTAGTTGGCCAGGTTGCGGTTTCAACAAGCTCTCCGTCTACATGGAGTTCTGCTTCAAACACATAATCTTCATTATTAAGTGATTGCGCAGTTCCCATGACGGCGAAGCCAACACCGTCAAAGTCAAAACTGTAAGAATCTTCCATTTCAACAAATTGGCGATCCCTGCCACTGCCAGTGGCCAATTGTCTTCTTTCCTTGGCGAAATGACCGACAAATGATTTCTCAAAAGGAACCACTTCCGGCGTTTGCACCGGTAGAGTCACACTTGCGTTACTCACCAAGCCGCCTTCTCTACGAATCATTTGCAGTGCATGTTGAAAGGACATTTCATAAGCGTCATTGAGTGAAATAGTGGTATGCGCAAAGTCCATGCTTTCAATGTCATCTAGCCCCTGCATCCAGTAGTCCGGAATTCCCTCGTATCCATATATAGTGCCAAGAATACCTGCCGCTGAACCGGGATTACAATCTGCGTCATCACCTGCTCTGGCAGCTATCTCCATGGTCTTTCCGAAATCACCATCACCATAGAGTAAACCTAAAACTACCCATGCCGCGTTAATCTTCGCGTCGATATTGAAGTCATTCATCAAACCCCGAGGACCTAAATCAGTAAAAGCCCATTCTTCATTTATACCTTCCCAGGCGTAGTTCCAGTCATCTGGGTTTTCATCATGTAGTGCAATTACATCATCAATGATTTTATGAAAGTCACTTTCTTCGGGGATCACGTCAATCGCTGTTTGGACAATTGTTTCGATGTCATTTTCAATGAATGCCGTTGAATACATCGCAGCAATAAAAACGCCGCCGTACCAGCCATCACCGTAATTCATGATATGACCAATCTTGTCGCTGACTTCAATTGAGGAATTCACCATGCCTGGTGCCATTAGTCCAGCGAAGTCAGCTTCAATCTGAAAATCGATATCGTCTGCGGCGGGATTATTCAACCAGTGACCTGATTCAGGAGGAGTAAGTCCGTTTAGCACGTTGTATCGCGCTACTTGATTAGCGAACCAGAGACTGTATTCAGCTTCGGCAAATGAATTTGCAAATGATTGCACCGGTGCATCCAATCCCTCATCTTCAAAAATCTGCACGAATGCAAGATCCATATAGATATCATCATATGCACCAGGACTCTCAGTCATGGTTTCCAATAAGTAACCGTCGTACCAGGGAATCTCGCGCTCCTCTGGGACACGGGCACTGTTGAACCGAAATTCCACTGGGAATCCATAAGTAACACCAATGGTTTGTGCAGCCCATGCGCCTTTGATTTTGTCGCGAAGCATGGCTGTCGACATTGTCACCGTTTCTTGACTTGTCGCTTTGATTGAGCAAACCAGTAAACCAATCGCTATAAACGAGTGGTATAAAATTCTTGCACCAGGCTTCTTCATTCTGCTTCTTCTCACTGGTCCAGCCGCTGAAAAATCAAAGGCCATTGGGTTCTCCTTTACTTAGTGTTTTTTTGTTGTCGTTGAGCATTTCATGCAGTAGCTTTAGGCGAAAGTGAATACTAATTGGATGTGATCGATGAATTCAAGGGAACGAGCGCCTATTATTGTTATTGGAAGCGTTAATACCGACATGGTAGCTACCGCACCTACTCTTCCTGCTGCAGGTGAAACAGTTATGGGCACAAATTTCTTTGTCTCAGCAGGAGGCAAAGGCGGCAACCAGGCAGTGGCGGCAGCGAGACTTGGTGCCAATGTAACAATGGTTGGAAACCTTGGGACTGATGCGCTTGGAGATCAGGCTATTGAACGCCTGAAAAAAGAAAATATTGATTGCCAACAAGTCACGAGAGATTCTGAACAAGCTTCTGGCGTCGCGCTAATCAATGTGGATCAAACGGGAGAGAATCAAATTGTCGTCGTGCCAGGAGCAAACGCAACACTATCTGCTGAACTCGTAGAGAAAGCGTTTAGCAATATTGCAGAAGGTTCAATAATACTTTTGCAATTGGAAATCCCTTTTGCATCGGTAGCAAGGGCTATCGAATTGGGAGCTAAAAACAACTGCCGGATAATTCTCGACCCAGCCCCGGCACAAGCACTTTCTCCCTCTTTACTAGAAAATGTATTTTTACTTACTCCCAATGAGACGGAAGCGGAAATACTCAGTGGCATTAAGGTTACGGGTGAAAACTCCGCAAAGGAGGCGGCCTCAGCCTTACTGCAGCTCGGAGTCGATAATTTAGCAATTACCCTCGGTAGCAGCGGTGTCTTGTTGGCCTCGAAAAATGAACATCGACTAATCCCAGCCATCGAAGTCGAAGCAATTGACACGACTGCGGCCGGAGACTGCTTTAATGGGTCTCTCGCGGCTGAGCTTGCCAAGGGCAATGAACTTCCTCAAAGCATTGAATTTGCCTGCAGAGCTGCGTCTATCTCAGTAACCCGAGCCGGGGCGCAAGACGCGATGCCGTTTGCACATGAAGTAAAAATTTAGAAGGCGAGAAGAATTGTTGAGCAACATGTTATTCTTAGCCTCTGCTTGCCAATGATGGAACTGAAAATGAAAAAAATAATTGCAGTATTTCTATTAGGCGGATTGCTATCCAGCTGCGGTTCTGATGATTCTAATACCACGTCAAGTGATGGTGGAAGTGAAAGTGGCAACGAAACTCCCGTAGTTGCGCTAGTAATGAAATCTTTAGCGAATGAATTTTTTGTCAATATGGCAGCAGGTGCGGAAGCCCATAACGCTGAGAACTCTCAAGATTATGAGTTAATTGTGAATGGCATTCGTAATGAAAGTGACCTGGCACAGCAAGTAGCACTGGTTGATCAGATGATTAGCTCTGGTGTGGACGCCATTGTCATCGCTCCAGCAGATTCTAGAGCGCTGGTTCCTGCATTGGCTCGGGCGGAATCTGCGGGAATTGTTGTTATCAATATCGATAACCGTCTCGAACCTGAAATACTGGCGGAATACGATTTGCAAATACCTTTTATAGGCCCAAGTAATTTGGCTGGTGCCAAAATGGTTGGTGACTTTGCGCTGGAAGGATTAGCAAGTAACAGCGAAGTTGCGATTCTCGAAGGTATTACTTCTGCTTTTAATTCCATTCAACGTCGCACCGGGTTTGAGCGGGCAGTAGCCGAAGCTGGCATGGAAGTTGTCACTTTACAAAGTGCCGAATGGGACCAAACTCGAGCAGCTCAAGTTACTGCAGGGATGCTCTCGCAATTTCCGGAACTCGATGTCATTCTCGCCGCGAATGACAATATGGCTTTAGGTGCTGCGTCCGCGGTAAGAGTAGCTGCCCTCGGGCGTGAAATTACTATTGCCGGTTTTGACAACATCTCTGCGATTCACCCTCTCATTGAATCTGGCACTGTGATTGCCACAGTAGATCAATTTGGTGATCAGCTGGCAGTCTTTGGAATCGAATATGCGCTTGAAGTACTTGCTACTGGCATAGTTCCCGAAGACAGAGAAACTTCGCTTGAACTGATCACCGTTGACTCACTGTAATTCAACTAAAGTAATAATCGAAAACGTGACTGCTCGAATTTCCGTTGAAGGCTTATGTAAAAGTTTCGCCGCTCCTGTATTGCAGGACGTTCGGCTTGAGATAGCTGATGGGAGTATTCATGGTCTCGTCGGTGAAAATGGTGCTGGCAAATCGACTCTTATCAATATTATTTGTGGTCTGCTTGCCGCTGACGCTGGCGTAATTAAACTCGAGGGACACGACTATACGCCTGAATCGAGGAAGGAATCCATCAATCAGGGAGTTGCACTCGCATCCCAGGAGTTAAGTCTGATAGATACACTTTCAGTTGCAGAAAATATCCTGTTAACAGCGCTACCTCGAAAAACCATTACCATTGATCGCGACGGTGTTGAAAAAAAAGCGAGAGAGCTCATGGGTATGGTCGCTCTCGATTCAGCTACCTTGCACAGACGGGTGGCTGATCTTTCTCTGGCTCAAAAACAGCTCGTTGAATTGGCCAAAGCATTATCAATGGCGGATGAGCAAGCACGACTTCTAATTTTGGATGAGCCCACCTCCGCACTAACTAGTCCTCAAGCTGACGAGCTTCATAAAATCATTAGAGAGAAAGCGGAGAATGGTTTAAGTGTCATATACGTATCACATCGCCTCGATGATATTTTGGAAGTTTGTGATGTGGTGTCGGTATTGCGGGATGGAAAAATCCAGTTAACAGCACCTGCTAGTACTCTTGATAATGACGCTCTAATAAAAGCCATGTCTGGTGAAGAACTGCAAAGTCGTGGTGAGCAACAAATAAGAGAGTATGGTGATGTCCGATTGGATGTTTTTCAATTGACCACGGCAGAACTTCCCAATGCAATCTCGCTGCAATGTCATGAAGGTGAAGTACTGGGAATCGTTGGGCTGTCCGGCTCCGGTAGATCGGAACTACTTCATGGAATATTTGGTTTGGGAGTAGAGCGCCAAGGTCGGGTAACATTGCTTGCTAAAGAGAAGAATGACATTTATATCGATTCCGCCAGTACTGCTGTGAAGCATGGTGTGGCGCTAATCGCAGAAGATAGAAAGACTCAAGGAATTTTTGCCAGTAAATCTATATCACTAAATACGACCGTGGCGGGTTTAGGAAAATTTGGGAGTGGCTTATCAAGAATGGTACCTACCCGTGAAATGCAAGTGAGTGAAGAGCTAATAGATAGATTAAAAGTCAAATGTGAAGGCCCGCTGCAATTAATCGATAGACTTAGCGGCGGCAATCAGCAAAAAGTACTCATTGCACGCTGGCTTGAAACCAAGGCAGATGTTTGGCTACTAGACGAACCGACGAGAGGTGTAGATGTCGGCTCTAAAGCGGCGATCCATGAACACCTAAGGCAATTACGAGATCAGGGTGCTGCCATTGTCATCGCCTCCAGTGAACTCGAAGAATTAACTACACTCTGTGATCGAATTCTGGTGCTCTCAAATCGGAAAGCTGTTAAAACTTTCAAACGGGGTGAGTGGAATAACGAGCTGTTATTGGAAGCGGCTTTTAGTCAGTACAAAGGAGAAAGACTCGTTTCTTAACAACCAAGATTCGCATCTTTAACTAAAACCAATGAATACTGAATCGAACGAAATAAATATTTTGAACAAGTTGAGTCTAATGTTTGAAGAATTTTTCATCTTCATTGCTCTTCTCTTGTTAGTTGCATTTTTTGGTTTCACTGCTGAAAACTTTTTTTCTACTGGTACGCTCACAGCAATACTCACCCAACTACCGGCTTTAACAGTTGTCACTATTGGCATGACTTTGGTGCTGATTACAGGTGGTATCGATTTATCAGTAGGCTCTGTGGTCGCATTGTCTAGCGCCGTAATAGGTATCGCGTTTACTGTATTCGAATTACCACTTCTTGTTTCTGGTTTGCTGGGAATTGCTGCAGGTGGATGCGCAGGTTTGATAAACGGAGTCCTAGGAGCTTATTTCCGCTTGCCTATTTTTATAGTTACCCTGGGAATGCTGGAAGCTGGCCGTGGTATGGCCTATTTAGTCACCAACTCGCAAACCGTATACATTGGACCCAGTATTCAGGGTTTGGCGTTACCCATATCTAGCATAGGGGTTTCTGCGTCATTTCTAACTTCTCTTGCTCTGGTGGTGCTCGCTCAACTGGCATTAACCCGAACTGTTTTTGGACGATACTTGATTGCCATTGGCACTAACGAAACAGCAGCGAAGATTTCCGGAATTCGCACCGAACCCTACCTGACATGGGTATTGGTCATCTCCGGATTGCTTGCTGGCCTGGGTGGATTAATGAATGCGGCTTATCTGGGTGCTTCTGACCCTAATGCTGCTATCGGACTTGAACTCTCTGCAATCGCGGCAGCAGTTATCGGCGGCACGAGTCTAATGGGTGGACGTGGTTCAATTATTGGTGCATTTATAGGAGTACTAATAATTTCAGTCTTACAAAATGGTTTGGCTCAGCTCGGTGTTTCCGAACCTTTTAAACGACTCATCACTGGCTTGGTCATTATCCTCGCCGTACTAATCGATCGCTGGCG
>MDSV01054442.1_pt1 | contig 24050 bp, 18 predicted proteins | sample 810851 | NCBI WGS metagenome assembly MDSV01 (sample SAMN05326640, study PRJNA326480) | marine metagenome | isolation source: seawater | place: Atlantic Ocean: North East | collected 2012 | reverse complement strand
CAAATAACAGTTAGTACTGGTGTCCCAGAATAAGAATGTTGAGACTGGATTATTCCCCTAGAGAATGGCAACGTGAGGTACATCTAAAACATAAAGAACAGCGGTTCATGGTGATGGCACTTCATAGACGTGCAGGTAAGACTCAAATGAGTCTCATGCAGTTGTTAGACTCCGCTCTCAAGTCAGATAAGAAGCTCCCGATGTTTATATATGTATGTCCGTTTTTACGTCAGGCAAAGGCTGTTGCATGGTCGAGACTCCTTGCAATCATTGAACCCTTAAGACGTGCCGATGCTATCACCATAAATCAATCAGAACTGTCTGTATTCTTTAAACATAACGAGGCAACATTAAGACTCTTTGGGGGTGACAATGCAGACGCACTAAGGGGTTTGAAGATAAATGGGATTGTGATAGATGAGGTAGCACAAATTAAAGAAGAGCTATGGGAATCAGTATGTATGCCAGCCCTATCCGATGAATTAGGGTGGGCACAATTCATAGGTACTCCGAGCGGGATAAACCTATTCTCAACCCTGTATTACAAGGGGCTACAGGAGGAAGGTTGGGCTAGTTTTAGGTATACAGTCCACGACACCCAAAGTATCCACCCTGATGAGGTTGTAAGGCTCCAGAAGGATATGAGTGAGACATCATTTGCTAGGGAATATTTATGTGATTTTACGGCTACAGGAGATGATCAATTATTGAGTCTTGCTGATACAGAAGAGGCAGCTACGAGGGTATACCAAAAAGCGGACGTAAAGTTTGCACCTGTAGTCTTCGGTATAGACCCCGCAAGATTTGGGGATGACAGATCGGTAGTATTCCGTAGGCAGGGTAAACAAGCCTTTCAGCCTGTAGTTTATAGGGGTATAGACAATATGGAATTAGCGGGACGAGTAGCAAATTTAATTGAAGAATATAACCCTGATGCTGTTTTTTGTGATAGTGGTGCAGGGAGTGGGGTAATTGATAGGCTACGGCAATTGTCATATGACGTTATAGAGGTTCCATTTGGAGGCAAAGCAGTAAAACCGGACATATACACAAATCGTAGGACTGAGATGTGGTGGTTAATGAAGCAATGGATAGAGGAAGGGGGAGCGATACCAAACGATACGGCACTCAAACAGGAGTTAGCTACCCCAATTTATTGGTACGACAATGTAGGTAAGAAGGTATTAGAACGCAAAGAACAAATTAAAAAGAGATTACAGGGTGCAGGGTCACCTGATTTAGCCGATGCATTAGCATTAACCTTTGCCCTGCCTGTAGCTAAAAAAGAAATGGAGGATATATACATCAAAAGACGTAAGGTAGCCACCCAAAAAACGGATTATGACCCATACAAAATACTTTAAACGCATAGCAGAAGGCTTAAATGTAGAGCCATTGCTAAAATTATTAGACGATAAGCCAGAATTATGGAAAGAAATAACAGCTAGACAAGAATTAACTAAGTCACCACACAAAGATACGGAGTCAATCTACGTTAGAGGGCCACTAAAGATGACACCTTACTACGTTTTGTGGGATACAGGCTCATACGACTACCCATGTATGGAGTATTTAGAGCCAGCACTTGTACCATTAATGCGACCAATATTAGAAAAACTAAAAGTTAAAGAAATGGGAAGGGTACTAATAGTAAACTTGAAGCCTAGTGGTCACGTTATAAAACATAATGATCAGGGAACGTATGCAGATTACTATTCAAGGTTTCATTTAGTGCTTAAATCTAACCAGCATTGCTTTCAAACTTGCGGTGATGAAGAGCAAAGATTTGAAGTTGGCGATGTCTGGTGGTTTAACCATAAGAAATTACATACGGCAGACAATGTTGGCACTACAGACAGAGTGCATATAATATTTGATTGTGTAACTAATTATTTATTATGAATGGTGTGACCATAACTAACGAATCTGCTTGTACTCTAAACGAAAGTAGAGTACCTAAAACAGAAATTAGACTCTGCACGTTAAATGAATTTAAGGTTATAGCAGAACACTTGTTTGAGCCTCATTACGATGAGATTGCACGCAACAAACAGGTGATGAAGCTAAAACCAAACTGGCCGTATTATCATTCAATTGACGATCTTGGTTGGTTATTTATTTATTTAGCAATGCAAGATGATGTCTGTATTGGTTATTCTATGAATATCTTAATGCATCACCTACATTATGCTGACTTACGAGTTTGCCAGAATGACGTTTTGTTTGTCAAAAAAGAATTCAGAGGTGGACGATTAGGTTTGCGTTTGTTAAAGGCTACAGAGGATCATGCAAAATCTGAAGGCTGCAAATTGATGTTATGGCACGCTAAAGAAAACACCGCTTTGGCAAAACTGCTACCAAAACTAAAATATGGTGTACAAGAAATCATGTATTCTAAGGAACTTTAATTATGGTAGTAACAGCAATTGTAGCTAGTACTGTAGCTAGTGGATATAGTGCTTATAAACAACAGCGTCAGCAAAAGAAAATGCAAGAACAACAACTTGCACAGCAACGCAAACAGAATGCAGAAGCTAAAAAAAGAGCAAAAGAAGCAAAAGATCGTGCAGATATAGAACAAAACAAAGCAAACAAAAAGAAAGCAGATGTAAGCTCATTGTCTAATAAAGAGCAACAGGCATCAATGATGGGTGGTGGCGGAACATTACTTACTGGTAATCAAGGGGTAGATCCAAACAAACTAAACTTAGGTGGTAACACATTATTAGGCGGTTAAAAAATGAAGACAAAACGTGCTGATCTGTTAACAAGATGGGGTCATCTTAGAACTGAGAGGGCAACGTGGTGGTCGCATTGGCAAGAAGTCACTACATATTTGCTACCAAGAAACGGACGTTATTTTGAACAGGATAGAAACAAAGGACATAGAAGACATAACTCGATATACGACAATACTGGTACAAGAGCATTAAGAACATTAGGTGCTGGCATGATGGCAGGTGCAACATCCCCTGCAAGACCTTGGTTTAGGCTAGGAACTAATGACCCAGAACTAAATAGATATACACCTGTCAAGTTATGGCTGGATGATGTAACGGAACGTATGCAAGTTATCTTTCAAAAGTCCAATACATACCGAACATTGCACGGAATATACGAAGAATTAGGAGCATTTGGCACAGCAGGTTCTATTGTTTTGCCTGATCCTAGAACTGCTATACATCATTACCCAGTAACCATAGGAGAATACGCAATAGCTACAGATTATCAGGGTAGAGTTAACACCTTGTACAGAGAATTTCAAAAAACTGTAGGCGAAACTGTAAGAGAATTTGGATATAAGAAATGTTCTATGTCTGTTAAAAATTTATATGACAGAGGATCGCTAGATCAATGGATTACTATCATTCATGCCATAGAACCAAGGGATGATAGAGAGCGTGATTTCACAAAAAACGACAATATGAACATGGCATACAAGTCTTGTTACTTTGAACAGGGTGGTGAAGGAGAACAAGTACTAAGAGAAAGCGGATTTAAAGATTTCCCTGCCGTAATACCAAGATGGGGCCTAGCAGGTGGCGATATTTATGGTAATTCACCGGGAATGGAAGCGTTAGGTGACGTAAAACAGTTACAACATGAGCAATTACGCAAGGCACAAGGCATTGACTACCAAACAAAGCCACCATTACAAGTGCCAAGCTACATGAAAAACAGAGATGTAGACAGTTTGCCCGGTGGTGTTACGTTTATTGATGGTGCACAAGGCAAAATTGAGACAGCATTTAACGTAAATCTAAACTTAAATCATTTGTTGGCGGACATACAAGACGTAAGACAACGTATTAATAGTAGTTTTTATGCTGATCTGTTCTTAATGTTGGCAAATGCTACTGACACACGCATGACCGCAACAGAAGTTGCAGAGCGTCACGAAGAAAAACTGTTAATGTTAGGACCGGTGTTAGAAAGATTGCACAATGAACTGCTAGATCCATTGATAGATAACACATTTAACAGGATGGTTGAAGCTAATTTAATACCACCTGCACCAGAAGAGTTGCAAGGACAGGATTTAAGCGTAGAATTTGTTTCTATGTTGGCACAAGCACAACGTGCGATTGGTACAAATAGCGTAGATAGATACGTTAATAACTTAGGTATGGTTGCACAAATGAAACCTGATGTACTTGATAAGTTTGATTCTGACGCATGGGCAGATGGATACGCAGATATGTTAGGTATTGATCCTAAGTTAATTGTTGCTGGCGAAAGAGTAGCTAAGATACGTCAAGACAGAGCACAAGCACAACAAGCACAAGCACAGGCAGATGCACAACAGCAAGCTGCTGAAAATATGTCTAAACTAGGTAAGAATGATGCAGGTAATATGCAAGATATTCTCAACCAGTTTAGTGGTTACAATTCACCATCACCAATGGAGGTCTAATGGAAGAAAAAAAATCTAAAAAGAAAAACATAAAAACACCGGGCAATATTAAATTTGGAGATATGCCGGCAGAATATAGAATGAAATTTTTAAAATTAAAAGAAGCAGAATTAAAAAAACAAGAAGAAAAAAAATTAAGAAAATTATATAATAACTCAAATATGGATTAGTTATGAAAAGACAAGGATTATGGGCAAACATTCATAAAAAACGTGAAAGAATTGCACAAGGTTCTGGAGAAAAAATGCGTAAAAAAGGATCAAAAGGTGCACCTACAGACAAAGCAATAAGAGATAGTCAATCTAAAACGGCATAAAGGTGTGACCATAACTCAATTATCACTAGATATATTAAGTCATGAGTGAATACAATCCTCTCGACTTAAAAGGTCAACAAAAAACTAAAGACAATAAAAAGTCTGAAGAAAAAATTGACCGCCAAAATGAAGAGTCGGACATCAAATGGCTCATGAGCAGCAAGAGGGGTCGCAGATTAATCTGGAGACTTCTGGAAAAAGCAGGTGTTTACCGATCATCGTTTAACACCAACGCAATGGCAATGTCATTTAGCGAAGGTAACAGAAACTATGGTTTGCAAATACTGAATATGATCCACACTCTCTGCCCAGAGTTATACCCGACAATGATTAAGGAGCAAAAAAATGTCAGACTCGCTGATGACAGAGCCAACCCAAACCAATGAAGGCAGCACACAGCAACCAGTAGACGCATCAACTGAGCAATCAACTGAAGCGACTACTGAAACACAGCAGCAAGCGGAAACTGTACAGGATCAACAAGACTCGGATGAGTCCCCTGTTGAAAGTGAAACTAGCGAATCAGAAACACCGGAAGGTGCACCTGATAAATACGAGTTCAATTCAAAGGTGGCTGACGCACCAGACGAACTCGACCCCGAAGTCTTAACTGCTTTCGGTGAAGTCGCTAAAGACCTTAACCTGTCACAAGACGCTGCACAAAAAGTATTAGACAAGGTAGCCCCTGTCATACAAGCCAGACAAGCACAAGAAGTTGAACAAGTAAGAACAGAGTGGGCAAACGAAGCTAAAGCTGACCAAGAATTTGGTGGTGAAAGCTTACCTGCCAATCTGGAAATTGCTAAGTCATCTCTTAATGCATTTGGTACTGATGCTTTAAAGTCGCTGCTGTCTGAATCTGGCTTGGGCAACCATCCCGAAGTAATTCGGTTTATGTACCGAGCAGGTAAGGCAATTAGTGAAGACAGTTATGTTGGTAACTCTGAAGGTGCTGTTGGTAAATCCAATGTACCAAAAGATTTTAACGGCATAGCTAACGCACTATATTCTAATCAGCAAAATCAATAAGGAGATTTAAATGGCTACTCTCTCATCCTCAAATTTAACTCTAGCGGATTGGGCAAAAAGATCTGACCCAGACGGAAGAGTTCCCATCGTTGCAGAACTATTATCACAAAGCAACGAGATACTAGACGATTGCGTTTTTAAAGAAGGTAATTTACCTACTGGTGAACGTGTAATTATTAGAACTGGTTTACCATCAGTCTATTTTCGTGCACTAAACCAAGGTATTCCCGGAAGCAAGTCAACAACTGCTCAAGTTGATGAAGCTTGTGCAATTCTTGAAGCACGTTCTGAAGTAGACAAAGACTTGGCAATGTTAAACGGCAACACAGCACAGTTCCGTTTATCAGAAGATACTGCGTTCTTGGAAGCAATGAACCAGACACAAGCTGAGACAATGTTCTACGGCAACCCCGGAACAGATCCTAAGAAGTTTTTAGGTCTTGCACCAAGATATGGCGATCTTTCAGCAGACAATGCTGTCAACATTCTTGATGCTGGCGGTACAGGTTCTGATAACGCTTCTGTATATCTAGTTGTTTGGGGCGATCAAACTGTTTATTGTCCTTTTCCTAAAGGATCTAAAGCAGGTCTGACACACGAAGACTTAGGTGAGCAAACTGTTTACAACGCAGATGGCACAAGATTACAAGCTTTTGCTACTCGTTACCAATGGAAGAATGGTCTAGTTGTTAAAGATTGGAGATACGTTGTTCGTATTTGCAATGTTGACATTTCTGATCTAATTGCTGTGTCAGGTACACAGGCTGCTACAGCTTCAACTGCCCTTGTCAAATTAATGGCTAGAGCATTGTACAGAATACCAAACATGGCTATGGGTAGAGCAGCATTCTATATGAACAGAACAGTTCATTCTGGAATGTCTATTGCTGCACTTGATAAGTCACAAAATGTTCTATCAATCCAAGAAGGACTTAAGCAGTTTGGTACAGCACAAAGCTACTTGTCATTCTTAGGTGTTCCTCTAAGAAGAGTAGATGCGTTAATTAACGCTGAAGCTCGTGTAGTTTAATTTGTTTATTAACATAGGAGTCTAAAATGATTACAGACAAACTGCTGAGAGTAAGTGAAGATCAAGCACTTACTACAACTGCCGTATCTTCTGACACTATTGATCTAGTAGTTGCTAGAGACATGGGTGAAGGTACTGATTTATACATGAACTTTGCTGTTACTACTGCTTTAGCAGGTGGTACAAGCGTTAAGTTTGAAGTTATTACTAGTGCAAATGCTAACTTGTCTAGTCCTACTGTTATTGGTAGCAGCGATGCAATCCTTACAGCAGCACTTACATTAGGCAAAAATGTAGTAGTACGTCTTAACCCAGAGATTGCTGGCAAAGGCCAACAGTATTTAGGTGCAAGATACACTATTGCAGGTACTTATACAGGCGGTAAAGTAACTGCTGATATAGTAGAAACTATAGGTGACGGCAGAAAGTATTATGCTTCTGGCTTCACAGTAGTATAATTAGGAGCAACCAATGCCAATTTACAAAGCTAAAATCAAATGTTTCGTAGACAATAGTATACGAGAACCAGATGAAGAGTTTGAGTACAATGGCCCATTTTGTAAGCATATAGAGTTAGTAAGTGGATCTGAAGCTGAACTACCAACAACAGTAGAACCAGTTAAAAAAACTACTATTAACTACGAAGCTATGACAAAAAGGCAACTAGAGGAATATGGTCGGACTATTGGCATTGAGCTAGATAGACGAGCTACAAAAGTTTCTTTAATACAAAAACTTGAAGCAGTAAGTAAATAGGCTTGGTCTTCTATTTAACTCATGGGGGGCTAGTAGTAAAACTGCTAACCTCCTCTTTTTATAAGATTTGTTATGGCAACCGAAGTAACTATATGCAACCTTGCCCTAGCTCATTTGGGTGACGATGCAACAATAGCCTCTATAAAACCTCCAGAAGGATCTGCTCAAGCAGAAAAAGCAGCACGTTTTTATCCAATAGCAAGGGACAATTTATTGCAGATGCATACATGGAATTTTGCATCTAAAAGAGGAAGTTTAGCTTTAACAACAAATACTTTGGATCAATGGGATTATGCGTATCAAGCACCTTCGGATTTGATGACACCTGTTGCAATCATATCTCCAACGGCACAAAACGATTACGCTACAAGAATGTCAGCAGGGGATACACCGGGTGGGATAACATCTAACTACGCACCGACAATAGTTGCAGGTCAATATACACCACAACAATTTGCAGTAGAAGGTGCATATATTTATACAAATCAGGAAAATGCAATGTTGAGATATCAGGCATATATAACTGACCCAACATTATTTACTCCATTATTTGTAACTACATTGTCATGGCATTTAGCATCAATGCTTGCAGGGCCTGTAATTAAGGGTGACGCTGGAGCAGCAGAAGCAAAACGCTCTTCACAAATGATGATGAACTATTTAAATAGTGCTAAACAGGCTGACAATCTACATAGAGATATAACTGTAGAACATATAGTTCCTTGGACAGCAGGGAGATAATTAATGCCAAATACACGAACTTTTAAACAAACATTTTCTGGAGGAGAAATATCACCAGAGATGTTTGGTCGTATTGCTGATAATAAATTTCAACAAGGTGCGGCATTAGTTCGTAATTTTATAGTTAAACCGCAAGGCCCTGCACAAAACAGGTCAGGTTTTGCGTATGTAAATGAAGTAAAAGATAGTACTAAAAAAACTAGATTATTGTCTTTTACATTTTCTACTGTCCAAACAATGATTATTGAGTTTGGTGATCAGTATTTTAGGTTTCATACACAAGGACAAACATTATTATATTCTCCCGGTACAGCATGGAACTCTGCAACTGCATACACAGTTGGTGATATAGCTTTGCAAGGAGGTGTTAATTATTATTGTACAGTTGCTCATACAAACCAAACACCTCCCAACACAGCTTATTGGTATCCATTACCTGCAAACTATGTATATGAAGTACCTCATCCATATTTAGAAGCAGAATTATTTGATGTTCATTATGTTCAATCTGCTGACGTTATGACTCTTGTACATCCAAATCACGCACCAAGAGAACTTAGAAGATTAAGTGCAACTAAATGGGAATTAAAAGTAATTAATTTTGGTAGTCCTTTATCACCTCCTACAGGTGTAGAAGTGGCTACTTATATACCTTCTTCAACTTCTACTAACGCTGATACATATCAAGATCATAATTATGTTGTAACTTCTGTAGGTGCTACTTCAGTAGAAGAAAGTAATCAATCAGCAGTTGGATTAACTAGTGCTGGAGCTACTCCAAGTAATAATATATTTGTTACTGGAGCAAAAAATACCATTACATGGAGTGCTGTTACTGGTGCATCTAGATATCGTGTTTATAAAGAACAAGGCGGTATATATGGATTTATTGGAGAAACCGATCAAACTACATTAGTTGACGATAATATTGCAACAGATTTTTCTGTTACACCACCAATACATGAAAATGATTTTGTAGGTACTGGTAATTATCCGGGGGCTGTATCTTATTTTGAGCAACGTAGAGTATTTGCAGGGACTAATAACGGACCTCAAGATATATGGATGACTAAATCTGGTACTGAAAGTAATATGTCCTTTGGTTTACCTATACGAGATGATGATCGTATTGAGTTTAGAGTAGCTGCTCGTGAAGCAAATACTATTAGACATATTGTTCCATTAACTAATTTACTTTTACTTACAGGATCAGCAGAATGGAGAATAACTTCTGTTAATAGTGATGCTATAACACCATCATCTATATCTGTAAAACCACAATCATACATTGGAGCTAACAACACGCAACCTGTAATTGTTAATAACAGTCTCGTGTATTGTGCTGCTCGTGGCGGTCACGTTAGAGAACTAGGTTATAACTGGCAAGCTAATGGATTTATTACAGGTGACTTGTCACTTCGTGCACCGCATTTATTTGATAATTTAACAACTATAGATATGTCTTTATCTAAATCTCCAATACCTGTTGTATGGATGGTAAGTAGTGATGGTAAATTATTAGGACTTACTTATGTTCCAGAACAACAATTAGGAGCATGGCATCAACACGATACAGATGGTTCGTTTGAGAGCGTAGCTTGTGTTTCTGAAGGTAATGATGATGTTACATATTGCGTTATTAAAAGAACTATAAATGGTGCTACTAAGAGATATGTAGAGCGTATGGGTACAAGATTATTTGCAACTCAAAGAGATAATTTTTTTGTTGATGCTGGAGCAACATACAATGGTACAAATACGGATACTAATAAAACAGTTACTATTTCTGGCGGAACAAACTACACAAAAGGCGAAAGCATAACAATTACAACTAACTACAATTTATTTAATCCACCGCCAAATGTAGATGACAAAGATGATGCAATTGTTTTAGTAGATGGATCAACATATTATCGTTGCACTATTTTATCTACTACTAGTCAAACAGTAGCAACAGCAAAACTAGATAAAGACTTGCCAGCACCTTTACGCAATACAGCAATAACAACTTTTGAAGTAGCAAGAAATGTAATATCAGGTATAAATTTTTTAGAAGGAAAAAAAATAAACATATTAGCAGATGGTGCAGTACATCCCCAGAAGACTGTTACTAGTGGTTCTATAACCTTAGATCGTGCTGCTAGTGTTGTTCATGTAGGTTTACCATATGAAAGTGATTTACAAACTTTACCTTTAGCATTGCAAGCAGAAGCTTTTGGACAAGGCCGAGTAAAAAATATAAATCATGTTTGGTTAAGAGTATTAGAGTCATCTGGTATTTTTGCCGGGCCTAGTGCAGATAAATTAGTTGAAGCAAAACAACGTACAACAGAACCTTATGGAACACCACCTAATTTAAAAACTGAAGATATAAAAATAATGGTTACTCCTACATGGCAAGATAATGCTCAATTATTTATACGACAAACAGATCCATTACCATTAACAATAGTAGGATTAACACTAGAAGTATCTGTAGGTGGATAGTGTGACCATAATTAGATAAGCTATAGGTATACTTAAAATTATATAGACGTTGAGGTTAGGGCAACATGGCAAAAATGGGATGGAGTGATTTAAGTCCATTAGGTCAAGCATCCATTATTGGAAGTATTGGAGGCGGTATAACAAGTATGATTGGGGCAGGTACTGAAGCAAATTACAGAAAGTATCTAGCAAAAAAACAAGCATTGGATTATGAACATAAAAGAGATATGGATTTATTTAATATGGACATGAAAGAAAGTCAGGCACAATGGATGAACCGATCATTTAATATTAATTTTGCACAAAAAACCAATCGAATGGGACGTAGAAAATCTAGAAGAAATGTTAATATGGCAGCAAGAGGTGGAGTAAGAGGTGTAGGAAGTAATTTAGCATTAGCAGTAACTGAAGATCTTTTTGATGAAGTAGATAAAATTACTATGAATTCAAAAAAAATAAAAGCTTTAAATGATAAAAGATTAGAGGCGGTAGGTTTAGGAATATCGGCTGATAGACACGCATTAAATGCAAATACTTCATATAAATCAGCAGCATCTATAAGTACATTTTCAGCTATGAGTTCTAGCTTATTAAATAGTGCCAGCAGTACTTTAAGTATGCTGCCTAAAGAATTCTTTATGGCGGCATAAAAAATAATGTCTAAAATAGTACCTTACAGAGGAGGATCAACTGAAACCCTAGACATGGGTTCTGAAGTGCAGCTTGCAGCAATGCCGGAAACAAAAGCACTTAAAGATAATAGTCAAGAAACTATAGATCGTGGCAAGGCACAGCAAAATTTAGCCAACACAATGATGGAGTTGGATAATGAATTGACTGATGCTGAAGCTAGAAATTTATATAATGAACAACATTACAAAATAGAATCAACTCAAGATCAATATCTTGATTTACAGGGTAAAGACGCAGTAGACACAATCCAGACAGAAGGAGAAGGGATAGATAAAAAAACAGTATTAGATGAATTTAACAATGACAAATTACAAGCCATAGTTGCTGAAGGTAGCGAAAAAGCAAGTAGTGGTCGTGTAAGGATCATGTTTGAAAAGATGATAAGCAATAGTATTATGCAAGCTCAAAATAATATGATTGAGCATTCTTTAAATCAACAACGTATTTATAAAACAAATGAAATAAATAAAAGTATAGACATACAAAAAACTAAAGCAAAATACAATTATAAAGATTGGAAAAAACCTAATGGTAATTTTAATACAGCTCATAAGTCTGCATTAGATTTGTTAGAACAAAAAGCTTCTATTAAAGGTTGGAATACTGATCCTAATGCAACATATCCTGACGGATCGAAAATGCCAATAAGTAGTCAATATTTAGCCGAAAAATCTGCATTAAATTTACAGTTTGCTAAATCTGCTATAGACGGATTTATCTTCGATAAAGATGACGCAGGGATGAAAGACTTTATGAGAGTTATAGGTCCAACATTAGATGATGAATCAAGAAAAATTTTAGGAATAGAAGTAGAAGAAGCTGGTACAAATAATGCAAGCGTAAATAAAGTAGATGCAGTATTAAGTAGTAATGGTGATCAAAACAATGGAGATATTTTAACAATAGCTAAAAATTTATGCGGTTTAAGTAGCATGAATTGTTTTGACGATGATAAAGGAGCAGTTGTTAAAAATGGTTTGCATTCAAATGAAATCAACATAGTAGATTTAAAAGATAGTGAATTTATAGATGCATTAGAATTACAAAGAGGTAAATCAATATTTTTTAATGAAGATTCACCTAAAAATGGAAAATTAATAGTACAACATCACCCAACACATTTATTTGCAGTATCACTTTTAGGAACAAAAAAAGCTGACTCATTGTATTCAAAAGCATTAAGAGAATACAAACATCCTCTTTCTAGAAGTGATTACAGCGGAAGAAGCAATGTTAAAAACAAAAGTTATGAAAAAGCTGTAAAGAAGTATAATGAAAATCCAGACAATCAGGCAACTATAAACACAGCTATACTAAAGAAATATAATGAATTAATTTTAGCTAATGCTAGTAGAAAATATTTTTTACATGATGGTACATATGTAGCCAAAGTAGAAAATGATTTGGGTGTAATTGAGTCAAAAGTTAATTACGATGTAAACGCTGAATCCAATATAGAAATAAATAAAAAAACTAATTTACAATCTAAAGAAGTTTATGAAAAGAAAATAAAAGAAACTACAACAAATGAAAACGAACAGAAATATGAAATAGAAAAATTAAATGAAGACTATAACAAAATTTCAAAAATCAATGAAGAACAATATGACCTTAAATTTGAAAAAGCACAAGAAATTGCTGCTGAACCGGGAGGTTGGAGAAAGCTTAAAGAAAATGGAATTGAAATATCAGAGTTTACAACAGAAGATCAAGCACTTTTAAAGCAAGGTCCACCAGTAGAATCAGATCAAGAAGTGTTAGCAGAATTAAATAGTGATCCAGATAAGGCTATAAGTGAATTAGAAAAAAATAGATTTAAATTATCACCTACTAATTATGAAGCATTAAAGCGTTATGTAGGTGGACTAAAATCATCAGAAGATAAATACATAGAAGCAACTGCTAATAAAGACATTATGAAAGATGTCTTATACAAAAATGGTTATGATGATTTAGCTTTTCCACCAAAAGGAAAATTAAAAGGTGAAGATGCTGCTAAGTTTAATTCTATATATACAGAATGGATAAAAAGAATTGATTATGCACAAAAAATATCTGGTAAAAAATTAACTCTTAAAGAAAAAATTCATTACTTAAACAATGTATTACTAGACAAAGTTAATGTTAAAGATCAAGGTTGGTGGAGTGGAGTGCCGGGCAAAAAAGATGTCTTACTTGGTGCACAACAGAATGACGTATTAGCACATACTTATGTCAACATTGATGTAAAACAAGATGACGGAAGTTTTAAAACAGAACAAATTTATAATTCTGATATACCTCATTCAGTAAGAACTGCAATTATGGCTAGTTTAAACAGACGAAAAATTCCTATGACAGAAATAAATGTTGCAAAAGAATGGATTAAATTTAATAAACCAATGTCATTATCTGAAGCAGAAGAATATGCAGGTTTAAGTACTGCAACAAGTGACTACGAATTACTTACAGGGGATTAACTATGGGATCTTCTAACGTATTTGATTTATATGGTGGTGAAAACCCAGACACTAGTGGTTACGATATTAATAACGATTATGGTGTAGGCTATAACGTCTTTGATCGTGTTGCTGAAAACGAACAAAAAGAAAAAGATAAAGAACTACAAATATTATTAAATTCTGTTTCTGATAATGATCCAGACGGAACAGGAGAAGCACAACGATTAGCTGATGAATTAGGACTGCCAAAAGGCACGATTATAAATAGCTCCGACACTTTAGAAATGTTGAAGGAGAAAAAAAGACAATATTTAAGTCAAGCATCTGATCTTGCAATGGTTAATCCTATATTGGCTATGCAATTGCGTGATCCTAATTTCGCAGCCATAGCACATGACAATCTTCCAAGATTAAAATCATATGAAAATTTATGGGGAACTATTGTAAATGCCCCAAGAGATGGATGGGAAGGTATACGAAAAGGTGTGTTAAGCAGAGAAATGGGAATGATTGCCCAAAGATTTAAACGTAGAAGTACAAAGTTAATAAGTACTGAAAAAGGTTTTGAAGAAGGTTATGAACCTACAGAACAAGATATAGAAGATTTTGAAAGACTAAAACAAATAGAACAAACAATAGCTAATTACGATGCTAACGGAGTTGGTTTTATTGAAGGGTCAGGTTATTTTGTTGGTCAATATGCTAGTTCAATACCAGAAGCCGCTATTACTGGTGTAGCAACGTGGAAAGCAAAAACCATTGCAGGTGCAGGGATAGGATTTTTAATTCCAGATGGACCACTAATGTTTGCAGGTGAAGCAGTAGGTGCAACTATTGGTAATTTTGTAGGATTGTTTACTGGTTGGAATGCGTTTGCTAATAAATTATCTCTTGATACTTACCAAGTAGAAGGGGGTCATTCATGGCTAGAAGCTAGAGCAAGAGGATATAACATGAAAGATGCCGCAATCCGGGCAAATACAGTAGGTGCAGCAAATGCATTAATAGAAAGATGGGGATTAAATATTGTAGGAGGAGTATATGGTAGGTCGTTAACTGGTGCTAGTGGTATTTTAAAACGCTCTGGTTTAGGCAAGAGTGCTATTGCAAAAACTTTTAAAAAGAAAATATTAAGGCAAGTAGGGAAAAATGCATTAAGTAAATCTGGACAAAAACTTACATGGAACGCAGCAACAGGTCAATTTGCTAGGGATTACGCAGTACTTTTAGGAACAGAAACTGGTCAGGAATTAGCACAAGAATTAGTAGCAATTGCAGGTATTAACTTGTTTGCCGATATGAGCAAGGAAGACATAGAAAAAATTACGATGAAAGAATTCGGAGATAGAATTTTTACAACTTTAACTGAAACCATGAAAGGCATGGTTTTATTTGGTTTATTAGGTCCCGGTGTTTCGTATGTTGGAAATGGAAGAAAAGCAAACAAAGCTGCAAATGATACTGCCGTTTTAGAAAAATTAGCAAATATTGCCAAAGACGATAAAACAAAAATAAGAAATATAACTCAATGGCAAGCTTATCAACAATTAAATGCTGACCGGGCAGGTGTAAGTGATTTTTATTTTAATCTAGATGTATTTCAAAAAGCATTAGATGATAATCAAATAACTGAAGAGCAATTACGAGAATTTTCTCCAGAGCTTGCTACTGAATTAAATAAAGCAAGAAAAGAAGGTGAAGTAGGTAAAGTAATAAAAATTGCAGCAGGTGATTATTTAGCAAAAATTTCTGGTACAGATTTAGGTAATTCATTAAAAGAACATCTTAAAACTGGTGAAAACGAAATGAGTCAAAGCGAAATGATGCAATTCGCAAAAGACCAGCCAGAACAATTAGAATTATTTAGAGAAGAGTTAGGTAAAAGAAAACAAGAATATTTACAAGCAGAAAAAGATACTAGATTTATTAAATCACAAATTGCAAAACAACTACGTCAACTTGGTTTAAAAAATATAAGTACTTCAGAAAATGCAAGATTTTTAGCAGAGTTACCTGTTGCATTTGCTAATGCATACGCTAAAGCTTTAAATATAAGTTCAAGAGAATTTATAAATAAATACACATACAACATAGTAAAAGATGCAGATATTCAAGCATACGGAAAACAATTTTTTACCCAAAAAGGAAATATAAAAACTGATTCAAATCTGTTTAAAAATTGGTTTGGTAAATCAAAAATAAAAAAAGCTGATGGCAAACCACAAGTTGTATATCACGTTACCAGAGATAGTTTTTCGTATTTTACTTTTAATAATAAAAGTCCTGACTCAGGTTTTGCAGGTATTGGAATATACACAACCCCTGATAAAGAATTGGCAGAATTTCACAAACAAAATAGAAGTTTTGAAAAAGATAAAGATCAAAAACTTACACAGTTATATGTGCGATTAACGAATCCAAAAACTATTACTGTTGATAAAAAAACACAATTAAAAGATGCAGGTAAAACAGCAGGTGATGGTTACCGGGAACAGTTACTTAATGAAGGACATGACGGAATAATAGTAAAAAATGCAAACGGAGAAACAGAAGAAATAGTTATTTTTGATTCTGACAATGTAAAAGAAGCTAACGAAAATGGAAATTGGTCAGACGAAATTAATCTTTTATTTGAACAACAAGAAAGAGAAACCTTTGAACAAAAAAGTGCACAACAAAAACAAGGCAAGCCAGTATCAGAAGAAGTATTTCAAATTGCAAGAATTATAGAAAATTTTGATTTTGCAAAAAGTAAACCCTTTGCAACTAATCGTGATTTTAAATTAGAAATACAAGCTCGTGTTTTAGCAGCAGCTAAAAGAGCAGGTGTTAATTTAGCAGACTTTAGTGTTGAGACAGAAAAATATTTAGTAAAAACTTTATTAGAAGATGCAAGATTTGCTTTAACAGAAAATGGAAATGCTGTTGGTTGGTACGATGAAAAAGTATCTAAAGCAGTAAGAATACTTTCTAAAGTATTTCCAAAAGTTGCTACTGATAAGAGGCATGAATTTGTATTTAAATGGGCATTAGCAGCTACATCTAATGGTATAAAAGTTGATAAAAATTACGAGTATGCAGCAGATGTATATAGAAAATTTTTGAAATCTGAAGAAGAATTAGGCGAAGGAAAAGGCAGATTGCCAGAAAAAATGTTAAATGCAGACGGAGAAAAAACAGGTGGTACTGCCAGAGCCGCAATGGAAAAATCTTTTAAAATATTAAATTTATTATTTGATAGAAAATCTTTTAAAGAATTAGAAGAATTTATGAGAACTATGCATACTGTAAGAGAAGTGCATGAGTTTGTAGGTAAATATAAAAATGGAAAACAAATAGAAGTAGGTGGTGGTTTTGGATTAGACGAACAAGTTTATGGTGCTGCAATAATGGGGCCAAAAATTGGTAATGGTTTCTTTGCAAATTTAAATGGTAATTATGACCAGCTTACTTTAGATAGATGGGCTATTCGTACATGGGGACGTATGACAGGTACGCTAGTTTTAAACAAAGAAAAACAAGCAAAAATTAAAAGAGGCCAAATAAAACAAATAATTAAAGCATTAACAAGAAAACAAAAAAAAGAATTTGAAGCAATTATTGGTAGAAAACTTACAATAGGTGATCTTGATCAATTAGCTATTGATATTGAGAAAGCATCTACTACAGAAGAAAATCGTGATCGTATGGCAAAAATAGCCACTTTTAAAGAAGATCAAAAAAATTACGATACATATTTAGAAATTGGTGGCAAGCCTAGAAGTAATGATAAAACAGTTTCTCTTGGTGACTACTTGCGTAAAAGAGGTAATTTATTAGCTAAAGATAATGATGGTCAAAAAGAATCACCAAGTGGTGCTCCAGAAAGAAGAAACATAGGAAAAGTATTTCAACAAGTTTTAGACGTTTTGCAAAAAGATTATCCAGATTTAACAATGGCTGATTTGCAAGCACTTGTTTGGTATCCAGAAAAAAAATTATATGATTCTGCAAAATTAAAAAAACGAGAAGTAGAAACAAATTACGATGACAACGAAGCACCTGACTATGCTAATGCCGCTGTTGCATTTGCTGCTAAAATGGGTGTATCTAATGAAGACATACAGTCTGCAATAAAGGAGATAGATGATGACTTACAGTCCACTAAGCAATCAACAGGAACACAACCTGATGATGGAGGAAGCGGAGAGGTACGAACAGATGATGGGACCCTCAGACAACAACCAAACACCGACGAGCGAACAGGACTTACCCTTAACGAAGACGGAACAGTCACTCTCTTCTACCACACCGACAGAAAAACAGGAGAAGGAATCAAAGCTACAGGTCAACTCGGAAGTGCTGGAGAATCTAATATCAACCTTACCACCAGAGCTATCGCAGACATTGGCCTTGGCGATACAGCAATTGCCGTCCGAATCGACCCTGCTGGACTTAGTCTCGCTGATGAATTCCCTAACGGACGAAGAGATTTCAGACTCGATGTTGGAAAAACTGGAGGAACTGTTCAAGTAAAAGCTGGTGAGTTTGGACAAGTATCTGATAGACCAAGAGGTCAATTTGAACCAACTACGCTAACGACAATATTAACTCAGCAAGCAGATTTTTCTACTTTTGCTCATGAGACAGCCCATTATATGTTGACTGTTTTAGAAAATATAGTTTCGACAGATAATGCACCACCAGAATTAACAAATGATTTTAATACATTATTAAAATTCTGGGGTGTTAAAGATTTAGAAACATGGAAAACATTTGATTTACAGCAAAAACGTAAATATCACGAAGCATTTGCATATAATTTTGAACAATATTTATTTGATAAAAAAGCACCAGAAAAAGGTTTACAAAAAGTTTTCAATAGATTTTCTAGAGTTATAAAAGATATTTATAAAGACGTAAGTACAAGGTTAAATAATTTATATAGAAAAGAAACAGGAAAAGATTTGCCAATACTTACTGAAGATGTAAGAGGTGTAATGGATCGTATGTTGGCTACTGACGAACAAATAGTACAAGCCAATGCAATATACGATATGAAAGCAATGTTCCAAACACAGGAACAAAGCGGCATGAATGATAAAGAATGGGCTGCATATCAAGCATCTTTGCAAGAAGCAGAAGATGAATCATTAGCTTTGTTAGCACAACAAAGTATGAAACAATTAGAATGGATCAGAAAAAAACGAGGTCAGTTAGCAGATCAACAAGATAAAACAAAAAATAAATTATATAAAAAAATTAAAAAAGAAGAAACTATTGAAGTACAAAAACTACCAGTATATAGATTATTTGAATTTTTAAAACGTGGAGTTACATTTGACGAGAATGGTAACGAATTTAAAGTTGAAGGTGATAACAAAATATCTATAGAAAGCTTAAAAGAATTAGTTCCATATAAAGGTGAAATGGGTCAGGCATATTTAACCGAGTTAGTAAATGAATTAGGTACTGGCCGTTGGGGATTAGTTGGTAAGAAGAATGGTTTACCAGTACAAATAATTGCAGATATGTTTGGTTTTGCAGATGGGCAAACAATGATAGACGCATTACTAGAAAAACAAGATATGGACGAAGTTATAGAAAGTCGTACAGAAGCACGTATATTACAAGAACATAGTGATTTAGTAAGTCCACAAGTATTAGAGTTACAAATATTAGAAGCAATGCATAATGAATCTAGATCTAGATTTGTAGCTGTAGAGTTAAATACACTTGCTAAATCTATGCAGCCGGTAAGGTATATGGTTGCGGCTGCAAAACAAGTTGCACAAGATTTATTGGCAGATTATCAATTGTCAGATATTAGGCCAAGCGTATTTACTCGTGCAGAAGCAAGAGCATTAAAAGAAGCAGAAGCAGCTATGAAAAAAGGTGATAGAAAGGCTGCTATAAAAGCAAAACGATCACAATTAATTAATAATCAATTAGCAAAAGTTGCTATAGAAATACATAAAGAATTTAAACAAGCAGATAAATTTTTCCCTGATTTCTTTAAAAGTGATCAAAAATTAATAAAAGAACAAGGAAGAAATTCAGACTTAATAAACGCAGGTAGAGCTATTTTAGCCTCTTATAAAATAGGGCCTAAAGTTGAAACACCAATGGTATATATAGAAAAAATGAAAGAATACGATGAGCATTTGTATCAAGAATTAGAGCCAATGATTTTAGATAATCAAGCAAGTAATGGTACAAAAGAAATTACAGATTTAACATACGAAGATTTTCAAAACTTATATGACCTAGCAAAAACATTATGGTATCAATCTAAGCGAGAAGAACAAATAAGAAATGAAGGTAAATTATTAGATTTACAACCAGTTGTTGATAAGCTTAATTCTCGTATGGATAATATGATTGCTAGAAGTAAAAGATTAAGTGCACTTGCAGGGCAACCAATTGGAACTACACAAGCTGTGCCTAAATCATATCAACTAAATAAATTCTTTTTATTCTTAGGTTCAAAAATGAGAAGAATGGAACCTTGGGTTGACATGATGGATGGTGCATCTCAAGTAAAAAAAGGAACTGGATCAGCAGTACTTGAATTAGAAGGCGGTAAATTAGGAGATTTTTACAATTTTATATGGTATCCAATGAGATCAGCATTAGACGAATACAGAGTACAACAAACAATATTTACAAAACAATATTCAGATTTAGTAGGTGCTGTTGATTTTGGCAAAGGTTTAATTACAGCTAATGAATTTGAATTAGTTTCTGATAACTCTACTGCTTATACATTTGGAACAGAAAGCGGTGGCCGAGGAAGAGTTGAATTGTTAGGAGCTTTGTTGCATACAGGTAATGATAGTAATTTAAGAAAATTGTTATTAGGTAGAGGGTGGGGTTCGTTAAATGAAGACGGAAGTTTAAACAGAACACATTGGGATGCATTTGAAAAACGTATGCAAGACGAAGGATATTTAACAAAAGCTGATTATGAATTTGTACAAGCAGTATGGGATTTAAACCAAAAAATGTTGCCAATACTTCAAAGGGCACATAAAGATACGGAAGGCTATTACTTTAAAGAAGTAAAAGCAAGACCTATTATTAATCAGTTTGGTGAATTTAAAGGAGGATATGTACCTGCAAAAGGTGATCCAAATATGACAGACATAAATTTAAAAGAAGAAATAAGTACTTTAAAAATGGAGTTTAAAAATTCTTTACCTAAAGTTGAAAATGGTATGACAAAGGAACGTAAAGAACAATTCTTCCAGCCATTGTCATTACATTTAGGCTTTATGACTAAACATATAGATGACACTTTACGTTATGCATATATACAACCTGTTTTAAAAGACACATTAAAAATTTTAAAAAACAAAGAATTTGAAAATAAATTAAAAATTATAGATCCTACAGTTATGCAAGAAATGATAATGCCTTGGTTAAAATCTGCTGCTACTCAAAAAACTTATGCACCAAGTATGTTTGGCCCTCAAATGGATGCGTTAATTTCTACGATGAAACGCAGAGCAGGTATGGCAATTATGTTTGGAAATGTTGGTAACGCATTGCAACAGTTGACAGGTTTATTCCCTGCATTATTAAAAGTAAAACCTAAATATTTAAAACAAGGTTTAATAACTTACATAACTGACAGAGAAAAAACAATGCAAATGATTGCAGAAGCATCTCCGTTTATGGCTGATAGACAAGTTAATTTAATTTTTGATATACAAAGCAGATTAAATGAATTAGTTGTTAATCCAAGCAATTTTAAAAAAATGCAGAATTGGGGTGTTAAACACTCATATTTTTTACAACAAACTTTTCAAGGAATTACAGACGCTATTGTTTGGATGGGAACTTATAACCAAGTACATGAAACTTTATCTAAAAATATGAGCGATGAAGCAATTATGAAAGAAGCAATAAAGCAAGCAGATGCCGCTGTGCGTATGACACAGGATAGTTTATTACCAGAAGACAGAGCAGCATTCCAAAATATGAACCCTATCGTACAATCATTTACGCAATTTACTGGATACTTTAATATGATTGCTAACCTTGGATTTACCCAATATCAAAAATTAATGAAAGATGAAATGGGATTTAAATTTAAAGGACAGAATGCACAACAATTAGTTTATGCATCTATGTATGCAGTTGTAATGCCAGCAATTGTGGCAGGTATCATTATGAGACTTGTAAATGATCGTATAGAAGATGAAGACGAAGATGGTTATATACTTGATGATATGGCATGGGCAGCATTTGGAGATGTTGTTAATTACACGGCAGGTCTTATACCTGTTGCAGGTCAGCTTGCTTTATTACCTTTTAATCAATTTGATGATAAACCTTGGAATGATGATATTGTATCTAGTCCCGGTATAGAAGCATTATCAACATCTTCAAAAACACTTTTTAAATTCCCATATAAAATAGCTACTGGAGATTTAAAAGGAAGAGATATTAGAGATGTATCTACTCTGTTCTCAATGTTTGGTATACCAGTAACACCATTAGGTAGAACATTTGGTTATTTACATGATGTAAGGTCTGGTAATATTACACCTAAAGGACCTTTTGACTTTTTAAGAGGTGTAGTAACAGGTAAAGCAAGTTCGACTAGAAACTAAAAGTGTGACCATAACACCAAATACAGCTAGTAAATTAGATAAGATACTTCACGTCTAATCAATGACGATAAATTCTACAATAAGAAAGACGAACCTTTTTGTAGGTAATGGAAGTGCCAGTACTTTTCCGTTTACTTTTAAAGTATTTACAGCGTCAGAAATAGTAGTAGTTAAAGTTACTACCGCAACAAGTACTGAAACAACTTTAACTTTACAAACTGACTATACTGTTCTTTTAAACCCAGATCAGAACAGCAATCCGGGAGGAAGCATTACTCTTGTATCTAGTGGTGTAGCACAAAATCTAGCAACTGGATTTAATTTAATTATTACTTCTGACGTACAACCTACACAAGGAACAGATTTAACAAACCAAGGTGGATTTTTCCCAGAAGTTATAAACGATGCACTTGATAAAGCAGTAATTTTACATCAACAACAACAAGAAATATTAGATAGATCAATAAGATTTGCTTTAACAAATACAATTGGTAGTTTAGAAATAACTGAAGATTCCAATGCTCGTGCTAATAAAATTTTAGGATTTGATTCAGCAGGTGAATTCCAAGTAGCACAAGAACTAGGTGTTAATAAGGGAGATTGGGCGGCAGCTACTTCATATAACATTAGAGATATAGTTAGAGATGCATCTAATTACAATGTATACATTTGTAAAACAGCACACACATCTAGTGGTTCTACACCAGTAAAAACTAACGCAGATATAGCTAATTGGGATTTATTAATTGATGGAGAAGCAGCAGGTGTCGCTGCAAATACGGCAACAGCACAAGCAGCAATTGCTACTCAACAGGCAACTGATGCAACTACTCAAGCAACAGCAGCAGCAAATAGTGCAGCATTAGCAGGTACTTCACAAGCTGGTGCTGTATCGGCAGCCGGTGCATCACAAGCAAGCAACCAATCAGCATCAGCATATTCTACTCTTGCACAGCAAAGTCAAGCAGCAGCTTTAGCATCAGAGCAAGCAGCGGCAGCTAGTGCAGCAGCGGCACAATCAGCGGGATCTGGTGGTGCTGTAAAAATAAGTGCTACCGATACGACAACTGGATTTATGACACAAAAATTTGTTGAAGGGATAGATATTGTATTTACCCTTAAAAACCAAGGTGGCAATGAACAATTAGAAGTTTCTAGTCCGTATGGTGTCGCATATGCAATTGCTTTAGGAGGTTAAAACGCAATGGCAAAAAAATTAGTACACGATTATACCTTTGATGCATCTGCCAAGCAGATAGTTTTGCAAGGAGTATATAAAAGAGAAAGATTATTAATGGTCAGTAATGTTACTGATAACGTAATAATTTTTGTTTTTAACCAAACTAATTTTAGTTTAACTTCATTTTCTAATGATCTTAATGCACAAACTACAACATTAAATTTGACATATGACACTACGTCTATGTCAGACACGGATGTATTGCAAATATTTATAGAAGAAGATAGCGTAGCAATTGCACCTGCTGAAACATATGTAGATCCTGTTTCTAAATTAAGAGTAAGTAATCCAGAAAACTTAATTGAT
>MDSV01122486.1_pt1 | contig 24054 bp, 19 predicted proteins | sample 810851 | NCBI WGS metagenome assembly MDSV01 (sample SAMN05326640, study PRJNA326480) | marine metagenome | isolation source: seawater | place: Atlantic Ocean: North East | collected 2012 | reverse complement strand
GTTTTACCTACAGGATCTTCTGATGTTTCATAATCTTGATATTCACGTTGATCTTTTCTTGAAGCTCTATCAATGTCTAAAACTGTATATTTATATACAAAGACCCTAGTGTTATATTCTTCACCACCATAAGCACCATCTTGTCTTTCATTGTATCTTAAAAATAGAGGCTGCAAAACTCCATCTTCTGTTTTCGCTTCCAATTCTCTCAAACTTCTTCTTAGATCCTCATCTGCCCATCTATTAGTTCTGTTGTATCTTCTGATTTCATCCCAATCTAATTTAAAAAAATCACTAACTACAGAATTAGGATCCATAATATTTGTTTCGTCTGAATAAAATTCTTCTTCGCCCATACTTTTATCAACTCTAATCGCAAATCGATCATCCATCATCCCTTCATTAAAAAGTAAAGTAGCTTTAATTGAATCTCTAACCCAATTAGCAAATTGTCTATATTCGTTGTTAGTGATTTCAGTTTCATCCATATAAAATGCTCCGATTGATACTTTTCTTGCTTGTGAAGTATTTGCAAACGGAACATCTTGATCAGATGGTCCCATCATAAAACTTCCCTGAGGAATATAAACCATACCATATGGATCAGTAGGGTTCCAAACTTTTCTATCCTGCACCCCTATTAATTCCCCGTTACCTCCAGAACCACATGAGGATAGAAAGATAATTATTGTACTAAATAAAACTATTTTTTTCATAATTTAATTTTTTAATTTTTAAGCTAAAATTCTTTTACTATAAGAATCTTGGATTTTTATATCTTGTTGGATCTTTGTCAGTTTTAATTTTAAAGTCATAACCTAACATGAATTCTAAACTATTATTTCCTATACTACTTAAAACAATATCGTATGCTATACCGAATTTCAAGTCACTTGTAATGTTCATACCAGTTAATATAGCTAATTCAGGACCACCTTCACTCAAATTTTCAGCATGCCTGTAACTCAAACCACCCCAAATTTTGTTATCGTATATTACATTAGAATTAATATCTAATTGAGAAGTAGCTCCATCTGATTTTAAATAAATTGAAGGATTTAAAGAAAGATTTGGATTTAAATAGTAATAATATCCAGCAATTAAAAAATAATGTCTTTCAAGAGGGATATCACCATCATCTGTTTCAATTGTTGGTTCAGCTAAATGTGTACTAGACAAACCCATGTAAACATCCTCAGAGTTATAATAAAGTCCACCTCCTAAATCAAAAACAGATCCACTAGAGCTAGCCGCAGGAACTGCTTGATCATTTTGTTGTTCTATTCTTAGATTTGTAATATCGATTCCTGTTTGAACAATTCCAAAAGAAAGACCAATTGCTAATTGTCCAGACCCAAGCTCTGTAGTATAAGCATATGAACCTTTAACATCTAAAGTACTAAGCTCTACTTCACCTATCTGATCTTGAATAATATTAAGACCTACACCCCCATGAAGTAAAGAAATAGGAGCATCAACTGATAAGTTTAAAGTTGATGGACCTCCTTCGAAACCCATATACTGACTTCTTTGAAGAACAGTGGTAGATATTGCATCTCTACTTCCTGCAAAAGCTGGGTTATTTGCTAATTTATTAAACATATTTTGACTAAACTGTGGCACCTGTTGTGGTAATACAGTTAGTGAGCAAAACACAAATAATATCAGAAATAAATTTCTTTTCATATCAGATATCTAAAATTTTAATGCGCTAAAATAAACATTTTTTAATTAAGTACCACAAAACTAGTACTCTATCTTATAAAAAAAGACTAAAAGTTAAATGATGAAGTAGTTATGAAGTAAGCTTGTAGTATGTTTTTATCCATCTGTTAGGAACTTCTCCTTTAAGAGAAATTTCATAGTCTGAATAGGAACATGCTACAAAATATGTTTCTTTTTTTGATTTTTCTTTATTAAAAAATGGCACACCCATCCACCATCTTGCACTTAGATTACTCTTGTAAAAAATTATTTCATTTTTACCATTATCTAGAGAAACGTTGTATTTGACACAATTTTGAATATTAGGAATTAATTCCTTTCTTCTCTTGCTAAAACCTTGAACAAAATACCAAAGAATTTGAGATAATAATTTTGCAGTTAAATTTGTTTTATCAAGATTTTGATTATACTCAAACAAAGCAAAAGATGACAACTTATCACTAATTCCTGCATAGAACGCCAGCTTACATGCTTCTGGACCATTGAAACCATTAGGATTTGAATATTTGTTTGCAGGAGCAAAAGCTGAACTGATTGCTGAAATATCAAAACTTAAAAAATCTGTATTTCTTAATATCGGTTCTGCAAGCTCAAGCTCTTGCTGTATTGTTCCTAATCTTAAAGATTCAAAATTCATATCATTAAGCATAGAAACAGCAATTGGAGAATTATAATAGGTTTGATATCCAACATTTATGAACTGGAACAAAAAACTTGGTGAATGACTTATAATTTTACCTAGATAAGATTCAGATGACAAGAAATCTTGTTTAAGTCCAATATCAAACTTACTATCAATTGACGTAAAAGTTATAAATTTGTTAAGAGATGCATAGGCTTTGTAGACTGCATATGAAATATCATTACCTCCCCCAAGTATAATAGGAATAACATCATTATTAATCATTTCTTTACAAATATTTTCGATATCACGAAAAGTTTGTTTTCGAGTAGATGATATTTTCATTATACCTAAATCAGCAATATTTGGAAAATCATAATTATGCAACTCAAAAAATTCTTCTCTAATTTGACATTTACTTTCAGACTCAAAATTTTTTGACCCCTCGTATTCAGGAACAGAAAAAATAACAATCTTACAATCAGCAATGTCTGGAAAATAATTTTCACAATGAATACTTATTAAACTACCAACCTGTGTACTTTGAAAACTTTCTTTTTTAATCAAAAAACTGTCTGGCAATGGTAAAAAGTAGTCTACTAAATTCACTTCTTTTTAACTTTTAACTGATTGTTCATTAGATCAATACATTCATCTCTAGATAATTGCTTTGGATCAGAATCTTTGGGGATTTTTACATTAATTTTTTTCTTTCCTTCGGCAGAAATCTGAATAAACGGACCGTACCTTCCGTTCAAAACCTGAACATGAGGATCTCCCTCAAAATTTGCTATAATTCTTTCTTTATCAGCTTTAATTTTTAACTCTATTAGTTCTATAGATTTTTCTAAAGATATTGTTAGTGGCTCCTCATTATCAGATTTCTTTATTGATGTGAATTTCCCATCATATCTTAAATAAGGTCCAAATCTTCCAATAGAAGCAACAATATCCTTTCCTTTCCATTCACCAACAATTCTCGGCAATTTAAATAAATCTAAAGCTTCGCTTAAACTAATAGTTTGAATTTTTTGTCCTTTGAGTAAGGAAGCAAATTTAGGCTTTGGTGCTTCTGGATTTTCTTGCTTTTCACCAATTTGAACCATAGCACCAAACGGACCTATTCTAGCTGTTACCTTATGACCTGTTAATGGATCTTCACCAAGATACCTTTCTCCAGAGGCTTTTTCGACATTACCAATAACATCTTCAACTTTCTCATGAAAATTTTGATAAAAAGATCCAATCATTTCATTCCATACTTTTTTTCCCTCGGCAATTTCATCAAACTCATTCTCTACTGATGCAGTGAAAGAATATTGCATAACGTTTGGAAAATGCTCAATTAAAAAATCAGTTACTACAATTCCAATATCTGTTGGGAATAATTTTTGTTTTTCAGTACCAACCAAAACATTTTTTTCTATTTCTTTGACTTCAAAATTAGAAAGGCTAATTATTTTGGACTTTCTTTCTTCTCCTTCACGATTTTCTTTTTCAACATAGCCACGTTTTTGTACAGTTGTAATTGTTGCAGCATAAGTTGATGGTCTTCCTATACCTAATTCTTCCATTTTTTTTACTAAACTAGCTTCCGTATATCTAGCCGGCGGTCGTGAAAAAACCTCAGACGCGTTCGCTTCAACTAATTTGATAACTTCACCTACTTTTAAAGATGGTAATACACCTTTTTTTTCAGCACCATCATTATCATCTTTACTTTCTATATAAACTTTCATAAAACCTTCAAATACTATCACCTCACCCTTGGCAACAAAAAAACTAGAGTTATTAGAATTTTTAATTTTAACTGTTGTTCGATCAAGCTTTGCTTCAGACATTTGAGATGCTAGAGTTCTTTTTCGAATCAAATCATATAATTTTTGTTGGGATGCATCAATATTTAAATTGCTTTTACTAATATATGAGGGTCTTATAGCTTCATGCGCTTCCTGTGCTCCTTTGATTTTTTTTGTAAATATTCTCCTTTTGTAATATTTTTCTCCAAAATTGTTAGTAATTTCATTTTTAATATCATTTAATGAATCTTCAGATAAATTCACACTATCTGTTCTCATGTAAGTTATAAATCCTTGCTCGTATAATTTCTGAGCAATCGTCATTGTTTGACTTACTGAATAATTAAGCTTTCTTGAAGCTTCTTGTTGTAATGTTGAAGTTGTAAATGGCGCTGAAGGAGATTTTTTTGAAGGTTTCTTTTCTAATGAACTAATAGAAAAGCTAGATTCTTTACAGCTAGAAATAAATTGATACGCATCTTCATATTTTTCAAATTTTTGAGGCAACTCTGCCTTTAACGATTCGCTATTTTTGTTTTGAAATAAAGCAGTTGTCTTAAATGAGGATACTGATTTAAAATTATTTATTTCTTGTTCACGCTCGACAATCAATCGTACAGCAACAGATTGAACTCTACCGGCAGATAGCCCCTGTTTAACTTTTCTCCACAAAACTGGTGAAAGCTCAAATCCAACTAATCTGTCTAACACTCTTCTGGCTTGTTGAGCACTTACCAGATTATCGTTTAGCTTTCTTGGATTTTCAACTGCATTCATGATAGCTTTTTTTGTTATTTCATGAAAAACAATTCTCTTTGTTTTAGATGGATCTAATTTTAAAACCTGTATTAAGTGCCAAGCTATTGCCTCACCCTCTCTATCTTCATCAGTTGCTAACCAAACAGTTTGTGTTTTTTTGGCTATATTTTTCAAATGACTAACAACCTTTTTTTTATCTTCAGGAACTACATAATTTGGAATAAATCCGTTATTTGTATCTATTGCCATACCTCCCTTTTTAGGCAAATCTCTTATATGACCAATACTTGATTCCACTACGAAGTCTGAACCTAAAAACCCTTGTATAATATTTTTTTTTGCAGGAGACTCAACTATCACCAAATTTTTCATAGATCAATTTTTTTACAAAGTAAATGAACTTTTTTAAAATATAAAAGACAAAAAAGAAAGTTAAATTAAATTATATTATTTATAATATAAAATAAAAAAAGACTGTCATATTGTCAGTTTTTTTTACTTTTGCATTTATTTTAATTTGAAATGTTTGATAAAGTATTAAATGAAAAAGTACAAGGTACTGCTTTAAAAAAAGAATTCAAAAGTTCCGGTAATAAAAAAATGTATATTGAAAGTTACGGATGTCAAATGAATTTTTCAGATAGTGAAATTGTAGCTTCTGTTTTAAGTAGAGAAGGTTTTCGCACTACCAAAACATTAGAAGAAGCTGATCTAGTTTTGATAAACACTTGTTCAATAAGAGATAAAGCAGAACAAACTGTTAGAAATAGATTAAAATATTTTCAATCTGTCAAAAAAAAATACAATAAAAAAATGACTGTGGGAGTCTTAGGTTGTATGGCTGAAAGATTAAAAGAAAAACTTTTAGATCAAGAGAAATTGGTTGATATTGTGGTAGGACCTGACGCTTACAGAGATTTACCTAAATTAGTTAAAGAAATAGAGGATGGTAAAAAAGGAATTAATGTGTTTCTATCGTTAGAAGAAACATATGCAGATATTAACCCTATTCGATTATCTGGAAATGGTGTTACTGCTTTTGTTTCAATTACAAGAGGATGTGATAATATGTGTACATTTTGTGTTGTCCCATATACTAGAGGGAGAGAGAGAAGTCGTGATCCAAAAAGTATTATTAAAGAGTGTGAAGAATTAATAAAATTAGGATACAAAGAAGTTACGTTATTGGGACAAAATGTTGACTCATACTTGTGGTATGGTGGTGGAGCCAAAAAAGATTATAAAAACACAACAGTTGATCTAAAAAAAGTATGGAATTTCGCTAAACTATTGGATGAAGTTGCAAAAATCAACCCTGTTTTAAGAATTCGATTTTCTACATCAAATCCGCAGGATATGACTGATCAGGTTATTAATATAATTTCAAAACATAAAAATATTTGCGATTATATACATCTGCCAGTACAATCTGGAAGTAGTAAAATATTAAAGCTAATGAACAGAGGATACAGTAGAAGTGAATATTTAAATTTAATAAAAAAAATAAAAAATAAAATTCCAGATTGCGCAATTTCTATGGATATGATTGCTGGATTTTGTAATGAAACAGAAGAAGATCATTTAGAAACACTTTCGCTAATGGATATTGTTAAATATGACTATGGATATATGTTCAAATACTCTGAGAGGCCAAATACTTCAGCAGCTAAAAAATTTAACGATAATGTTCATGAAAAAATCAAACAAAGAAGATTAACTGAAATTATTTCAAAACAAAGAGAACACTCTCTTATGCATATGAAAAAAAGAATTGGTAAATCATACGAAGTGTTAATCGAAGGAATATCTAAAAAATCTAATGAATTTTATTACGGAAGAACAACACACAATGCCACAGTTGTTTTTGAAAAAGGAGAAAAAAAGGTTGGTGATTATGTTAATGTTAAAATTAAAGATTGTACATCTGCAACACTGATTGGAGATATTATTTAAAATGAATATTTTACAAGTAAAAAAACAATTTGGAATAATTGGTAATGATAGTCACCTAGAAGAAGCTATCAATGTTGCTCTACAAGTTAGCCCAACAGATATTTCCGTTCTTATTATCGGTGAAAGTGGTACTGGTAAAGAAAGTATACCTAAGTTAATTCATCAAAATAGTCACAGAAAACATAACGCATATATTGCGGTTAATTGTGGTGCAATTCCAGAAGGAACAATTGATAGTGAATTGTTTGGGCATGAAAAAGGATCTTTCACTGGAGCTCATGAAAAAAGAAAAGGATATTTTGAAGCAGCAAATGATGGAACAATTTTTTTAGACGAAGTAGGTGAACTTCCCCTATCAACTCAAGCTAGATTGTTAAGAGTTTTAGAAAATGGAGAATTTATCAAAGTTGGTGCATCAAAACCATTAACAACAAATGTTAGAATTATAGCAGCAACGAATGTAAATATGATTGAAGCTGTCAAAAAAGGAAAATTTCGTGAAGATTTATTTTACAGATTAAATACAGTCAGCATACAAATGCCTCCATTGAGAAATAGAGGTAAAGATATACATCTGTTGTTTAGAAAATTTTCTTCAGATTTTGCCGAAAAATACAAAACTCCTCCTATTAAACTTACCGAAGACGCAGTCTTAGCTCTACAAAATTATAATTGGCCTGGCAATATTCGACAACTTAAAAACTTTGTAACTCAACTTTCTGTAACAGAAAAGGAGAGATTAATTAACAAAGAGGTTCTTGAAGATTTACTGCCAAAAAACTTAACAAAAACACCAATTTTATTTAAAAAAGATAATAAAGAAGATATTTCTGAAAGAGATATTTTATATAAAGTTCTTTTCGATATGAAAAGAGAATTAAATGAATTGAAGGCAATTACTGAAAATTTGATTAAAGGTAAAAACAAACTTGATATAATTGAAACAGATAATTCACATGTTTTAGAAGAAAATGATTTAATTTTAAGTGATCAAAAATCAATTGAATCTCAAGAAACATTATCATTATTTGATCAAGAAAAAATATTAATTGAAAAGTGCCTCAAAAAACATAAAGGAAATAGAAAAAACGCATCATCTGAGCTAGGAATTTCTGAAAGAACACTATATAGAAAATTAAAAGAATTTGGCATATGAGATATATACTAAATTATTTTATGTTAGTATTTTCTTTAATTTTTATTGTTTCGTGTAACATATATTCTTTTAATGGAGCATCAATTCCTGTTGGGTCATCTTCAGTCAAAATAACAACATTCACAAATAATACCTCAAACTCTATCCCAAATTTACAACAAATATTATCAGAAAAACTGAGAGATATTTTTTTGGAACAAACTAATTTAAATTTAATTAATGAAGATGCTGATCTAAACTTTATTGGATCTATTGAAAATTATGAAATTAAACCTATATCATTAAAAGCAAACGAAACTACAAGTCAAAATAGACTAAGTATTACTGTCAAAGTTAAATATATTAATAATGTTTCTGATCAGTATAATTATGAAACATCTTTCACAAGATACTCAGATTTTGATGGTTTATCAAATTTAAACGATGTAGAAATTGAACTAGTTGAACTAATTACAGACCAATTAGTTGAAGATATATTTAATAAAGCTGTAATCAATTGGTAATGAAAATAAATAATATTTTAAAGAATTTTGATCTTATTAAAGATAAAGAAATCGCTAAACTTGAAGAAATAAACTTCAAATATCCTTTTTTTCAGACTAGTCAAATACTTCTTTCAAAAGGCTTACTTAATATTAAAAGTATTAGATATGATGAACAGATTAAAAAAGCCGCCGCATACTCTAGAAACAGAAAAAAACTTTTTTTACTTATTATGAGTAAAGAAAAAAACAATAACGTAAAAAATAATGATGCAATATTAAATGAAACACCTTTAAACTTTGAAGAAAATGATACACATTCATTTTCACAATGGTTGTCATTAGCAAAAGTCAAAAAAATAAGAAACTACAGCTCTGAAGATAAAATAATCAATAATTTTATTGAACATGAACATAAAATTAAAATTAAAAAAAATGAAGAGTTTTTTAAACCGACAACAGCAGCAAAAAAATCACTCCAGCATAACAACAATCTAATTACACCAACTTTAGCAGAAGTTTATCTGAAACAAGGACATTTTGATAAGGCTATATCCGCTTATGAGAAATTAATTTTGAAATATCCACAAAAAAGTACTTTCTTTGCAGAAAAAATTAAACTAATTAAAAATCAAAAATAATGTATACTGTATTTTCTATTGTAATAATCATAACATCAATTCTACTAGTCCTTATAGTTTTAATACAAAATCCAAAAGGAGGCGGATTATCTTCTACATTTGGAGGTGGTAGTGGAAATCAAATAATGGGTGCAAAAAAAACTACTGATTTTTTAGAGAAATCTACATGGACATTAGCAATTGTTTTAATTTCATTAAGTTTACTTTCTAATTTTGCTATTCCAAGAGATGAAAAAGGTAATTCCTCTATTAAAGCTGAAGAACTTATAGATGAATCTAGAACTGATGAAATAAATTCCGTTATTGAAAATCTTCCTGAAGAAAGAGCTGAATAAGCTAAACTGACATTTTTACATAAAACTAATTTTGGCACGATATGTGCAATAAATCAAATTAAATTATAAAAATATTAAAATGAAAAAAATAAATATTCAACCTTTAGCTGATAGAGTAATAATACAACAAGCTGAAGCAGAAACAAAAACTGCATCTGGAATAATTATTCCAGATACTGCAAAAGAAAAACCGCAAAAAGGAACAGTTATTGCTGTTGGAAAAGGAACAAAAGAAAATCCCATAACCGTTTCAGTTGGTGATACTATATTATATGGTAAATATGCAGGAACAGAATTAAAATACAATGAATCAGATTATTTAATAATGAAAGAGTCTGATATTTTAGCAATAATTAAATAAAATAAAATGGCAAAAAACATAACATTCGAAACAGAAAGCAGAGATGCTCTAAAAAAAGGTGTTGATGCATTAGCAAATGCTGTAAAAGTAACACTTGGACCTAAAGGAAGAAACGTAGTTATTGACAAAAAGTTTGGCGGTCCTTCAATAACAAAAGATGGTGTAACTGTTGCAAAAGAAATTGAATTAGAAGATGCAATTGAAAATATGGGTGCTCAAATGGTTAAAGAAGTAGCCTCTAATACAAATGATTTAGCAGGAGATGGAACGACTACTGCAACTGTGTTAGCACAATCAATGATAAATACTGGACTGAAAAATGTTGCTGCTGGAGCAAACCCATTAGACGTAAAAAAAGGAATGGATAAAGCAGTCAATATTATAATCAAGGATATAAAAAATCAGTCTAAAGATGTTGGTAACTCATATGATAAAATAGAACAAGTTGCGTCAATTTCAGCCAACAATGACAATGTAATTGGAGGTCTTATCGCAGAAGCAATGAAAAAAGTTAAAACAGAAGGCGTAATAACTGTAGAAGAAGCTAAAGGAACAGAAACTCATGTTGAGATTGTAGAAGGAATGCAATTTGACAGAGGTTATTTGTCACCTTATTTTATTACTGATCCTGATAAAATGGAAGCAAATTTAGAGAATCCGTATATTTTAATTTATGATAAAAAAATCTCAGCAATGAAAGATTTGTTACCTATTCTGGAACAAACAGCTAAAGAAGGTCGTCCATTAATTATAATTGCTGAAGATGTTGATGGGGAAGCTTTATCTACTCTAGTTGTAAATAAAATCAGAGGATCCCTAAAAGTAGCTGCTGTAAAAGCACCTGGATTTGGAGATAGAAGAAAAGAAATGCTTGAAGATATTGCAATTCTAACTGGTGGAACTGTTGTTTCTGAAGAAAGAGGTTTTCAACTTGAATCAACAACAATTGATATGCTTGGAAATACTGAAAAAGTTGTAATTGATAAAGATAATACCACTATTGTAAACGGAAATGGAAATAAGAATAATATTAAATCCAGAGTTAACCAAATTAAATCTCAAATTGAAAATACCAGTTCAGATTACGATAGGGAAAAACTTCAAGAAAGATTAGCTAAGTTAGCTGGAGGAGTCGCAGTATTATATGTTGGCGCACCTACAGAAGTTGAAATGAAAGAAAAGAAAGATAGAGTAGATGACGCTTTATCTGCAACAAGAGCAGCTATTGAAGAAGGAATAGTTCCAGGAGGTGGTGTAGCTATAGTCAGAGCAGCTGAGAAATTAAATACTTTGAAAGGAGATAATGAAGATGAACAAACCGGTATTAACATTGTAAAAAGATCTGTACAAGAACCTTTAAGACAAATTGTTGAAAATGCTGGTATGGAAGGTTCAGTTGTTGTTGCTAAAGTTTTAGACGGAAAGAACGATTTCGGATTTAATGCAAAGACTGATAAGTACGAAGGCTTATATAAAGCTGGAGTAATTGATCCTGCTAAAGTTGTTAGAGTTGCATTGGAAAACGCTGCCTCTGTTGCTGGCATGCTTTTAACAACTGAATGCGTAATATCTGACATTCCAGAAGAAAATCCAACGCCTATGCCACCAATGGGAGGAGGAGGAATGCCTGGAATGATGTAAAAATAATTAACTATCCTCAAAAACCTCATATGAATATTTATATGAGGTTTTTTTATTTAATCTACATTATCATGTAAAAATGAATTTTCTCCATCCAATTTGATATTGTTCTCTTCTGATGAAGATAAATTATAAGTAGATAAATTATCTTCTGATGAATGGGGCGTATCTTGTAGCTCTATATTGTTTCTTTTATATGCTGGTATATCCTCTAAATTAGTTAGTCCTGATGGAGTTCTAAGTTGTTGTGAAATTTCTCTTAATCTATTTTCTCTTTCTCTTGCTTCAACTTTCATAGTCTCATTATCAACGCCTAATTTATCAATTGTATTTAAATTTTCATTTTGATCAGCTAAATTTTCTGTTTCATTATAAATGATATTTTTGTCATTTTGATCTTCAATATTTTGAATTGAAAATTCATTATCTAATTCAAATACGATTTTATTATTTCCTTCGTTATCATCTATCAAAGATTCTTTATTTTCATTAGCCTGTATTTTATTATAAATTTGTTCACTTGATTTATTTATATTAACATCATTGTGATTATCTCTACTATCACTTAACATATTAACACTATCATTTAGTTCAATATTTGAGAAATCTTGTTGACTTTCAAAATTCTCATCAGAAATCTCATCACTTACAACACTTTCATTAATAATCTCACTATTAATTGTACTATCTTCTATAATTTCTTCAAGTTCCAAGGTGTGTTGTCTATCAGAATCAACATTAATTTCACCAGTGCTTTCATTTTCGACAAAATCATCTAAACTTTCCTCATCATTTAAATTAATAGTTTGTTGTTCTTTTGGTTCCTTCTTTTGTTCAAAACCTGTTGCTATTATAGTTACACTAATTGCATTACCAAGATCTGGATCAATACCAATACCTTCAATGATGTTAACATTATTACCTGCAGAATCTTGTATTTTATCCTTAATTTTTGATAGTTCAGACATTCTAATTTCACCATCTCCATCTCCAGTGACAATTTTGAGCAAAACATGTTGAGCTCCGTATATATCATTATCATTTAACAGTGGGGAATCTAACGCAGAAATAACAGCTTCTACAGCTCTATTTTCTCCTTCTGCTGTTGATTGACCCATTACTGCTGTTCCACTATTTTCTAATACTTTTCTCGCATCATTTAAATCAATGTTCACTAATAAATGTTCAGAAATTACTTCAGCTATTCCTTTAGTTGCTGTATTTAATATCTCATTAGCTTTAGCAAATGCTTGAGTAAAAGTTAAATCACCATAAACCTCTATGAGCTTATCATTATTAATAATTAAAAGAGTATCAACATATTTTTTTAACTCCTTTACTCCTTCTTCGGCATATTGTTTTCTATACCCTCCTTCTGTTTTAAATGGATTAGTAACAACGCCAACAGTTAAAATTCCTTTTTCTCTTGCAATTTCAGCTATTACTGGAGCAGCACCAGTACCAGTTCCTCCACCCATACCAGCTGTTAAGAATAACATTTTCGTATTAGCATCTAATAATTCAACAATTTTATCATGACTTTCTTCAGCAGCTTTTCTACCAATTTCAGGGTTTGAACCCGCTCCTAATCCTTCAGTTAAATTTGCTCCTAATTGTATTTTAATAGGAACAGGACTTGCTTCTAGTGCTTGAGAATCTGTATTACAAACTACAAAATCAACACCAGTAATTCCATTTTCAAACATGTAATTCACTGCATTACTTCCTCCTCCACCAATACCCATGACTTTTATTTGTGAAGATTGGTTTTTTGGCATTTGGAAATCCATTCCTAAATCAATTTTACTCATAATTTTATTTTTTATTATTTAATTAGTTTCTTCTTCTGTAAACCACTCTTTTAACTTATCAATTATTCCACCTGATAAATTTTGTCTATAATCATCTTGCTCATTAATATTTGTATTTTTACTCTCTTTTTTGGAGTGTTCAAATCCTTTTAGTACTAATCCGACTCCTGTTGAATACATCGGACTAACGACTGTATCTTTGGATTCACTTGATAAATGTTCATTTGGATATCCAATTCTAGTTTCCTTTCCAGTTATATAAGCTACTAATTGTTTAAGATTACGTAACTGTGAACCACCTCCAGTTAAAACAATTCCAGTCATTAGCTTATTTTCATATCCAGATACTTTAATTTCGTGATATACTAAATCAATTATTTCTTTCATTCTTGAACCAATTATTTCAGTTAAATTTTTAACCGCAATTTCTTTTGGTTCTCTTCCACGTAATCCAGGAATTGATACTACAACATTCTCTTGATCCTCTGTATACATAGCAGATCCAAATTTAATTTTTAGTAACTCTGCTTGTTTTTCAAGAATTTGAAGGCCGGACTTAATATCTTTAGTTATAACATTTCCTCCAAAAGGAATCACAGCAGTATGTCTAATAATATTATCTAGAAAAATAGCAACATCGGTAGTCCCACCACCAATATCTACTAAAGCGACTCCTTCTCTTTTTTCATCACTATCTAATGTCGCAACAGCAGATGCAAACGGTTCTAAGACTAACTCCTTTGGTTTTAGATTAGCTTTTTCTACACATCTCATAATATTTCTTACTGCACCAACTTGAGCAGTAATGACATGAAAATTAGCTTCTAGTTTAACGCCTGCCATACCCCTGGGATCATGAATACTATCTTCACCATCAACTGTGTATTCTTGCGGTATAACATGAATAACTTCTTCACCAGGAATAGTAATTAATTTAAACATATTGGACTTTAGATGAGCCAGATCATCATCATTAATCTCAATATCAATTTTTTCTCTTACAATTTGACCTCGATGCTGTAAACTTTTTATATGTTGACCAGCTATACCTACAAAAACTTCGTTTATTGCAATATTAGATTTTTGTTTAATTTCTTCAATCGCTTCTTTGATGGAATTAACTGTTTGATCAATATTTGCTACTATACCTCTTGCCACACCATTTGAAACAGCTTTAGCAGTTGCTAAAATTTCTAATTTACCATATTTATTTTTTCTTCCGACCATTATTGCAATTTTGGTAGTTCCAATATCTAACCCTACAATAATATCCGACATATTTTTTATCTCTTTATCTTGCATATAATTATTTCTTTGTACAAACAATTTGGTTATTAAACTTCAAACTAACTTTAGAATATTTTTGCCATCCCTGAACTGGCATTACTTTCTTGTAAAAAATATTTAAATTATTTAACTTATCTTCTTGATTATTTAAATCTCCAAATTCTATTAGTTGATCTCCTACTCTAGTAATTAAAATTACGTCTTCTTCATCAATGAAATGAATTTGTGTTATTTGTGATCTCCAAAAATCATTATTATTTATCAACTTAATTAATTTTTTTGCTTTTAAATTAGTCAAAATAAATTCACCAGTTATTATCAATACGTTTTCAGTGTAATTATCATTAATTGGGAACATCGTCATTTTTGAGTCTAAATAGAAATCATCAGAATTATTTATTACTCTAACATAAGGGATTCTATTTTTTAGATATAAATTTACCTTTCCTGTTTGATCAGTATATATTTCTGCTTTTTTAATATATGGATGTTTATTTAGTTCTTCCTCAATTGAAACAAAATCAATATCACTAATTAATGTATTATCAAATGAAACATGATTTTCTGTTAAGTATTTTATAATATTTTTATTATCGATAAATTTTTCATAATCAATTTCAATATTATTTAAATTAGCTATTTGATTTTTTCTGTTTTTATTAGTAAATGAAAGAATAACAGATAAACTAGAAATCAATACCAACCATTTAATTATTGTATAAACTACTTTCATTAATTTAATATATGTTTAATTGGTTCCGTTAATTCACTAATATCACCTGCTCCCATTGTCAATAAAATATCAATATCTATTTTATTTATTAATGACAATAAATTTTCTTTTTCACAAACTTGTTTATCTATATTAGAACATAGACCTAACATCATTTGTGAATTAACACCTGAGATTGGTTTTTCTCGTGCTGGATAAATATCCAATAAAATTAATCTATCAGCCACTGAAAGAGATCTTGCAAAATCAACGGCAAAATCCTTCGTTCTTGAATATAAATGTGGTTGAAAAATAACAGTAAGATTTCTATCTGGAAACAACAATCTTACAGTTTTAATTGTTGATGAGATTTCAGATGGATGGTGTGCATAATCGTCAATAAATACTAGATTTTTTTTATTAACTACAAATTCGAATCTTCTTCTTATACCTTTAAAGGTTTTTAATGATTTTAATATTTTATCAATATTTACTTTTAACGTTAAAGCCACAGCAACTGCAGCTATCATATTGCTTACATTATGTTTGCCAGGCAAGGTAAATTCTGCTCTTTTTGCTACACAATTATAATTTTCTGTGGAAGTTTTTACAAATAAATTTGCAAAAACTTTACCTGAACATACATTTAAGTTATTCGTATAATAGTCTGATATTTCATTTGCTGAATATTTTTTAATAAAACCTCTTTTAGGCTTAGGAAAATTTAAATTTATTGAAGATTCTATTAAAATAATACCTTCCTCTTTTACCCTTGTAGCAAAATCTAGATATGATTTGTATAAATTATTTTTATTTTTATACATATCCAAGTGATCGGAATCTATAGAGGTTATTATAGCTATATTAGGAGACAACTCTAAAAAAGATCTATCATATTCATCTGCCTCTACAATAAAAATATTTGCATCTTCATCCATTACTAGATTACTATTATAGTTGTTTGTTATTCCTCCAATAAAAGATAATACTTTTTTTCCCGAATTTTTTAATATGTATGTTAATATTGATGTTGTTGTTGTTTTCCCATGAGTTCCTGCAACAGCTATGGTAAAATATTTTTCACTAATAAAACCTAAAATTTTTGATCTCTTATAAACTTTAAAATCTTTATCTATAAAATACTTGATAATATTTTGATTTAAACTAATTGCTGGAGTATAAATTACCAATAAATTATTTTCTTTTAACAGCTTCAACTCGTTTGGAATTGAAAATATATCATTATCATAATGAATATTTACACCTTCTTCTTCAAGTTCTTGACATAAACCTGACTTTACGGCATCATATCCATATACTTTATATTTTTTATTTAAAAAAAATCTCGCTAGTGCACTCATACCAATTCCACCTACACCAATTAAGTAAATATGAGTATATTGATTTAAATTCATTTTTTAATTAAATTTAAGGCAATTGTTGCTATATTTTCTGAGGCATCAGAAATTGCTAAATTTTTAATATTTTTTTTCAACTCTATTTGCAAATCCTTATTTTCACATAGTTCTACTAATACATTTACAAGTTTACAATTTGCTTCTTTATCTTTTACAAGCAGTGCAGCATTCTTATTAACTAAAGATTGTGCATTTTTATATTGATGATTTTCAGCAACATTCGGCGAAGGAACTAGAATTACTGGTTTTGCTACAAAACATAACTCTGAAATTGCAATTGCTCCGGCTCTAGAAATTATAATATCAGCTGAAGAATAAGCATCTGACATATTTTTAACAAAATCTAAAACCATTATGTTTTTACACATGTTTGTTTTAATGAAATTTGAGTTAGTATCATAATAAGTTTTACCAGTTTGCCAAATAATATTTATTTTTTTTTGTTCAAAAATTTTTAAATTTTTTTCAACAACTTGATTAATTGATTTTGCACCAAGACTACCACCAATTACTAATACAGTTAATGCTTTATTCTTAAAATTAAAATCATTAATATCACTATTCTTTTTATTAAAGTTTAAAATATTTTGTCTTATTGGATTTCCTGTAATAATAATTTTCTCTTTTGGAAAATATCTTTGCATATTATCATATGCTACACAAATTTTATCAACACGATTACCTAATAATCTATTGGTAATTCCAGGATACGAGTTTTGTTCCTGTATTATACAAGGAATTTTTAATTTTGAAGCAACAAATAATATAGGACCAGAAGCATACCCTCCTGTTCCAATAACTAAATCTGGATTAAATTTCCTTATTATATAAATTGAATGAATTAAACTTACAATTAATTTCAATGGAAAAAAAAGATTTCTAATTGAAAATTTCCTTTGAAAACCGCTTATCCATAAACCAATAATATTATACCCATGAACTGGAACTTTTTGCATTTCCATTCTATTTGAAGCACCAACAAAAAGAAGATCAATTTCTTTATGTTTTTTCTCTAGCTCTTTTGCAATTGCTAGAGCAGGAAAAATATGTCCCCCAGTTCCGCCACCACTAATTATTACCTTATGCTTTTTCATAATCTCTGTCTGTTGAATCTCTACTAATACTTAATACAATACCGATTGATATACAAGTAAATACTATTGAAGTACCACCCATACTTATTAAAGGAAGTGTTTGTCCTGTAATTGGCAGTATTTCTACAGTCACTAGCATATTAATCAAAGCTTGAAAAACTAATGAAAAAACTAAACCAATCGTTACTAAATTTCCAAAAAGACTCTCTACTTTAAATGAAATTAATGTTGCTCTAAAAAATAAAATTAAATACGCTAAAATAACACCTATACCACCTATCAGACCATATTCTTCAATGATAATAGAAAAAATAAAATCTGAAGATGAATAAGGTAATATACTTCTCTGTACACTTTTTCCTGGTCCTACACCTTTAATTCCACCATTTTGTATTGCAACTAATGACTGTACTTGTTGGTAATCTTTAGTCAGATCATCATTTTCTTTCTCTAACAAAAAACCATCAATTCTACTGACCCAAGTTACAGATCTTGGAATTATTTTTGAACCAAAATCTGTATATTTAGTTATTGAATAAATTGATAAAAAAAACAGAAAAGCACTTAAAATAATAGATAAAATATACTTAATTCTGATTTTAGCAACATACATTAAGGCTAAACCATTTAAAAAAACTAAAGCTGAAGTTGAAAAATTGTTAGGTAAAATTAATAACGATATTAATGTTAATGGAGCAACTAAGTACCAAATAACATTTTTTAAACTATTTAAACTATTTCTTTTTCTACTTAATTGTCTCGCTAAAAAAAGTATAATAGCTAATTTTGCTATATCAGATGGTTGAAACTGTAACCCAGCTATAGATAACCAACGCGATGCACCATTGATTGTTACACCTATTATAAAAACCAGGCTTAATAAGAAAATACTCATAAAATACGCCAACTGACCTAACTTTGAAAAATATTTAAATTTTATTTTGTGTATAATGTATGTTAATACTAATCCTATCAATAGTTTTATTGTATGTTTAAACAAATACGACCACCCAGCGGTACTAAATACTATCAAAAGTGAAAATAATGACAAAGCAAATAAAACTACCCAAATTATTCTATCACCCTCTAACTTAATATTTGAAAAAATATAATTCAATTCTTACAATGATCTTACCTGTTGCTTAAATTGTAAACCCCTATCTTCAAAATTTTCAAATAAATCAAAACTAGCACAAGAAGGGGATAACAAAACAACATCACCACTATTTGCAATATTATAAGATTGAAAAACAGCATCTTTCATATTTGATGCATGTACAATATGTTCTACTTTGTTTGAAAAAATATCAATTAAATTTTTATTATCTTTTCCTAAGCATATAATCGATTTAACTTTGCTTAACACTAGATCATTTAGCTTTTCATAATCATTCCCTTTATCAACCCCTCCAGCTATCCAAATAACCTTTTTATTCATACTTTCCAATGCAAACCAAGTTGCATTTATATTAGTTGCCTTGGAATCATTAATAAAGTCTATCCCATGTACTGTTAAAACATGTTCTAATCTATGTTCAATATTTTGAAAATCTATCATAGATTGTCTAATAACAGAATCTTTAACTTCAAAAACACGCGCAGCTACAGCTGCTGCCATAGAGTTAAAGATGTTATGCTTACCTTGTAAAGCTAAATCTTGTATGTTCATAGTAGTATTATTTATATTAATTATTATTTGATTATTATTTATGTAACCTCCTACTTTAATTTGATTATTTAAGGAAATTGGTATTTTATTAGCAGAAGTATCTATTTCGTTAGCATTTATATTATCAGAATTGTAAATAAGAGTATCTGTTGAAATTTGATTTTTAGAAATTCTATATTTAGTTTTTTTGTATTTAGTGAAATCAAAATCATATCTATCCAAATGATCAGGTGTAATATTTAAAATGATAGCTATATTTGGTCTAAAATGATCAACTCTCTCTAATTGAAAGCTACTTATTTCTAGAACGAGGTATTCATAGTCTCTATTAACCAAAGACATGCAAAAACTGGTGCCTATATTTCCAGCAACCAAAACGTCATAACCAGATTTTTTTAAAATATGACCAACTAATAACGTTGTAGTAGTTTTTCCATTTGTTCCAGTAATTGCAATTATTTTACCTTTAGAATATCTAAAACCAAATTCAATTTCAGAAATGATTGGAATATTTAATATCTCTAATTTTTTAATAATTGTAGATGAGTTTGGGATACCTGGACTAATTATTACTTCCTTAGAATTAATAATTTTATTTAAAGTATGATTCCCTTCTTCCCAATCAATATTATTTTTCACAAGTAGATCTTTGGTGTCTTTACTTAATATCTTTTTATCTGATAAAAACACATTAAATCCTTTTTTCTTTGCTAAAATAGCTGCACCAATACCACTTACTCCACCACCAAGAATTGTGATTCTTTCGTGCATTACCTTATTTTTAAAGTTACAATTGTTATTACAGCCAACATGATACCAATAATCCAAAATCTAGTAACTATTTTACTTTCGTGCATTCCTAATTTCTGATAATGATGATGTAGTGGTGCCATTTTAAAAATTCTTAATCCTTCACCAAATTTTTTCTTCGTATATTTAAAATAACTAACTTGTATTATTACAGATAAATTCTCTATTAAAAATATACCGCATAAAACAGGTATCAAAAGCTCTTTTCTAATCAAAATCGAAACAACTGCTATAATTCCTCCAAGTGCTAAAGAACCAGTATCTCCCATAAAAACTTGTGCTGGATAGGAATTATACCACATAAATCCTATACAAGCACCAACAAAAGCAGACATATACACCACTAATTCTCCAGAATTAGGTATGTACATTATATTTAAATAATCGGCAGCTATCACATTTCCTGAAACATATGATAAAACTGCTAGAGTTATTGCTATTATTGCTGAGGTACCTGTAGCTAGACCATCTAGACCATCAGTCATATTAGCTCCATTTGAAACAGCAATAATGATAAATACAACAATTAATATAAAAACAACCCATGCGTAACTTGCACAGTCTTTACATATCCAATTAGTTAATATCTTATAATCAAACTCATTGTTTTTAAGAAATGGTGTTGTTGTTTTTGAAGATTTTTGTGCGTTATCTAAAATCTCTATTTTTTCTTTTTGAGTAAATTTTGATTCATCAACAACAACAATATCATTATGAAAAACCATAACTAAACCAACAAAAAGCCCTATAAAAACTTGACCTAAAACTTTAAATTTTCCAGCGAGGCCTTTCTTATCTTTCTTAAAAACTTTAATGTAATCGTCAACAAAACCAATGCCACCCAGCCATATGGTTGATATTATCATTATAATTATGTAGATATTATCTAAGCGTGAAAATAGAAGTGTTGGAATTAATATAGCAGATAAAATAATCAATCCACCCATTGTAGGAGTTCCTTTTTTACTTTCTTCACCTTCTAAACCTAAACTTCTGACCTGCTCACCAATCTGTTTTTCTTGTATTAAATTAATAATTTTCCCACCAAAAATCCATGATACAACTAATGATGTAATAACAGACATAGCAGATCTAAAAGAAATATATTTAAATATACCTGTCCCCGGTAAATTATAATTGAGCTCTAAATATTCGAATAAATTATATAACATTTTATTTTTCTTTAAACAATAGTTTTAATTCTTTAAAATCATCAAATTCAATTTTTTCATTTTTTAATTGCTGATATTTTTCATGACCTTTTCCTGCTAACAGAATAATATCATTTGTCTTTGCTAAAATATATGCAGTCTTAATTGCTTGTAATCTATCTTCAACTACAATTACTTTTTCTAACTGAATTTTAGAAACCCCTTTCATCATTTGAGAAATTATTTTTTTTGGATCCTCATCTCTAGGATTATCATTTGTAAAAATCACATTAGAACTTAAAGTACATGCGACTTTAGCCATTTTTGGTCTTTTATCAATATCCCTATTACCTCCGCAGCCTATTATTGTAATAATTTTAGAATTTTTAATATTGATTTTATTTATAACTTTTAATATGTTTTCTAAAGCATCAGGTGTATGTGCATAATCAACGATTCCAATTATTTTATTACTTGAACGTACAATTTGAAATCTACCTTCTGGTGAATCTAGCATACTTACATATCGAAATAATGTTTTTTCAGAAAATCCTAACTTTTTTGCTACTGCAAATACTGCTAGTACATTATAAACATTATATTCACCTACTAATTTTATCCATAAATCTTGATTATTAATTTTTATAAGTGTTCCTTCAAAATCGTATTCAATAATCTTGCAATTATAATCTGCTAATATTTTCAAAGAATAGTATAATTTATTTGCTTTTGTAGATTCCCCCATTTTTTTAGAGTTCTTATCATCTCTATTTATAATCGCAATTGCATCTTCTTCCAAAGAATCAAAAAAAGATTTTTTAATGTCCCTGTATATGCTAAATGTTTTGTGATAATCTAAATGATCATGTGTAAGATTAGTAAAGACTGCAATATCAAAATTTAGTCCTTTAACTCTAAATTGATCTATTGCATGTGAACTTACCTCCATAAAACAGTATTTACATTTTTTATCAACCATTTTTTGAATTAATCTGTAAATCGTTAAAATATCAGGTGTGGTATGAGTAGTATCAAGTGTTAAAGAGCCAATTTTATTTTGAACTGTCGATAACATCCCGCTTTTTTCACCCATTAAAGCAAATAGTTGATGTAACAAACTTACAATTGAGGTTTTACCGTTTGTTCCTGTAACACCAATCAGTTTTATATTTTTAGATATATTTTCATAAAAATTTTTAGCTAAAAAAGGTAAACATAATGCAGTATCCTTAACAACTACATAAGTTTTATCTTTATATAATTTGGCAGGTACTTCACTAACAACTATTGCTAGTGCTCCATTTGAAATAGCATCATCTATAAAGATATGACCATTAAACTTTTCTCCTTTTATAGCAACAAACAAATCATTGTTATTTATCTTTTTAGAATTAAACTCAATATTATTGATTTTGATATCTTCGTTTCCATGAACAGAAATTACATCAACTTTATTTAACAATTGTTTTAAGTGCATTATGATAGCATTATTTTAACAACTGAACCCTCTTGAAAACGTTCACCTTTTTTTATTGACTGATTAACAACTGAACCATATCCATTAAATTTAACCTTAAGTCCATGATTTTCTAATAAATAAATAACATCGCTTAAATTCATCCCAATTAAACTCGGCATAATATGACTTTGTAAATCTGATTTTATTTTTCTGAGCTTTAATTTGACTGTATTATCTGTTAATTCTGAAATCATATATTCACCATCAGTTTTATCATGATCTATATTTAAATAATCTAATACTGTAGAAGCTTTACTGGTTGAGCCATTTTGTATCTTTGGGAAATTTTTCTTTTTTATCAACATAGACATTGGACTTTGCATTGATATTTCCATTGCAAAAACTTTATCTGACAATTCCTTGAAAATTGGAGCAGCAATTTGACCACCATAAATTTTACTTTTTTTAGGATTACTTACAACAACAATACAAGTATACTTAGGATTAGAAGCAGGAAAATAGCCAACAAAAGAAGCTCGATATTTTTTGGCTTCATCTTTTTTTCTATTGGAGTAATTTAAGACGGTGGTTCCTGTTTTCCCTGCAATTAAATATTTATCTGTTTTAATATTTTGAGCAGTACCTTGCTCAACAACAGCAACTAATAGTTCATGAACTTTATCAATAGTTGAATTTGAACATATAGCTGGATTTATAACTTCAGTCGAAAATTTCTCAATTATTTTGTTTCCTTTATTTATAGAAGATACAAAAATTGGTTTTATCATTCTTCCCTTATTAGCAATTGCATTATAAAATGCAAGAATGTGAATAGGTGTTAATTGCATTTCGTAACCTATAGACATCCAGGGCAGTGTAACTCCTGACCAACTTTTTTTATATGCAATTGGCATTTTTAAATTATTTGGATATGGCAACTCTAAATCAAGTGCTTTACTTAAACCCATCTGATAGATTCTATCAGTATACTGTTCTGGATTATCTTTATAATTATTATTAATAATTTTGGAAATAGCTACATTTGATGAAATTGAAAAGGCATCCTTTAAAGTAATATTTTTATAATTATGATCAGAGTCAATCATAACTCTATCGTAAAATTTTGTTCGACCACCTTCAATATTTACTGTATCATAAATATTAAATTT